>JAEEGL013619114.1_pt1 | contig 24337 bp, 24 predicted proteins | sample 9134231 | NCBI WGS metagenome assembly JAEEGL01 (sample SAMN16246548, study PRJNA631951) | gut metagenome | biome: gut microbiome; feature: rumen; material: fiber-attached | host: Bos | place: Iran: Karaj | collected 2018-10
AATAGAGCTCCGTTAGTTGAAATTAATGTAGTAAAAGATGATCTTGTAGTCCCTTCTAATGCATTTTTGATTCTTAATTTTGATATAACTTTCTCTACACAAGCTTGTTATAAATCCAGTGCTGGTAGTAGTGCTCCAAATCAGTTTAAAGCAAACTCTTCACAATTTAACGTTCCTGTTATAGTGAAATATGGAGATTACTATTATACAAATAATGGTTGGCAATTAGGAGAGGAATTTGAAGATGATTCTATTCCTCGTATAGTTAATATTCCACTATCTGTAAAAGAAAGCAGTGAAGATGTCTTTGATACTAGTTATTCTGTTGTTAATAATGTAGAATATGATACAAAGATAGATGCTGACGGTTTTAAGATTCCTTTGTTTACAGGTGAGACAGATGTAAATGATCCTGCAGATTTAACAGTAACTTTTGTAGATTTTGCTAATCCTGGTTATGACGGTAATCAAAATAAATTAGCTAAGTCCTATATTATCAGTAATCTATCTTTAAAAGTATTACCTTCTTTGAAAGAGGAAGAAAGTATAGATGAAGATGAAGATGAAGATGATATAACAGAAGTTATTGACAGAACTTATGTAGAAGAGTATAATATTGATGACTTTAAAATCTATTCTTATAATAACAAAAAGGCTGGTTATAATACAGTATATGCTTTTATTGATGGATCTTTGTATCTACTCAACACTGTATATAATGAAACCTTAAATCAGATAGGAAACTTTGAAGAATTTGCTGTTAGAAAGAGAGTTATACAATATAGTTGCCCTAGAAAACAAGTTGATCAAGCTTTGTTTGGGGAATTTAATCCTTATACAAAGTTGAGAAATGAGATAATCTTCGGTGATATCAATTTTATTATAGATGAATCAACTATACATTATAGAACAGGTATAACAGACTTAAAATTAATAGAGAAAAGATGAGTTATATAAAAACAAATTCAGACATACTTTTGAATGAGACTTCCAGAAATGTATATTCTCAGATGTTGAATCCTAACTTGAATGTTGAATGGAATAACATATATGGGAAGCCTTATGGTCTAGACAATATTGAAGATTATAGTGCTGATATAGAGCAACTTAAGATTGATGTATCTGTATTACAAGAACAAATTAGAAATCTACAACCTTCTTCTAGTACAGGTGGTATATTTGATTTAGGTCTTTGTGATACTTATAAAGAAGGTGAGTGGAAGTTTATATCTGTTGTAAAAACTGATCTTGATACAAATCAGAGAAAGTTGACACAGAATCAATATAAATTTACATTCTTTGATCAGGAAAATGGAGAATCTGTATATAGAGATGTATTATATATTGTAACAAATGATTCTGATACTACAGAAGGTTTATATAAGGCACCTTGTATAAATGTATATAGATATTTGTGGGATGGAACTTTACAGTATGTTATTAATCTGTGGCTTGTAAATAATGATGGAACTACTGACATTGCTCCTAATTTGAATGGTATTTATTCTGCCTCTCTAAGTAATTATCAAGAGATTGGTTCTAATTATCCTTTTGCCTGTGATTGGAAATGGAAGAAAGTTGGTTATGAACAAACTAATTTCTATTTTAATATTGAGACAGCAGCTGCAGATCAGATTTCTACACTAGAAAATTTGGTTACAGAGAGAAATGAAAACTATTCTTACTATATTAGAAATAAAAGAGAAAGTGTAAGCGATCCTTTTACCTATAATTTATATGTATGGGATCCTGCAAATTCTACTTTTGTTCTTGTACAAGAATATGTTGATAGGGAAGTAGTAGAAGATACAAAGGATGATGAGGAAGTTTCTACAATTAGTAAGGATTTAGGTACTTTTGGTGACAATAATGATACTGATCTTATTGTTTTGAAAGAAATAAGAAAGAGTATTGGTGATAATATTTACAAACCGTCATTTAATATTCCTACTTATTATACTATTTCAAAACGCATCTATAATAGTCAGGCACCCTACTCTCTTCCAGCTGTACAAGTAGAAAGAGTAAGTTACGTAGTTTATATAAATAAGACTGAAACTGCAAGTGGTGTAAATCCTTATACATCTTTTACAGTAACTCTGGTTAAATCTTGTTCAGATGGTTTAACAAAGAGTCAGGCCTTAGACTTATCTTCTACAAATTGGGATAGTCAATATAACTTTATAGGTACTTTAACTTGGTCTCCTCTAGGTGGTGGAGGAAGTACTGTAGAAGATATTACTATAAACTTTACAAACTTTGACGAAGAACTTATATACTTTGCAGATGCTGTAGAACTATCTGATTTTCAGTTATATGGTTTGACGTATTGTGACGTAAAGATAGGAAATACAACTACAAGAGTAACAACTTCTACTACAGGATCTTTAAGTGTACCTTCTAATACTGTAGTACAGTTTAATATTGATGAAACTTCTTTAGATGGAAGTGCAAAAGCATTTATATTTACAAAAGAATAAAACAATATGGATGAAATTATATATACATACGAGGATATAGTAACTGATACAAGTGTTCTTAATGAGGCTCCAGATTTCTTTGAGGAAGGAAAGAAAATATGTACGGGACATATTGATGACCAACCACAAGCAGTAAGTAATTTTTTGTTTGGGGATGATGGTCTTAGTGTACTCCCTCATATTACTGAGAAGACAAAAGACGGACTTTATCAACTTTGGGAAAAGATTGAAGGAGTATTCGATATGGAATATGAAGTCTACGAAAAATCAGAATGGATGCATCCTTATATGAGAAGAAGCAAAGTCTACTTGAAAGTAAGAGTCGAATATGATGTACACGACCGTCATTTTTTTAAGATTTACAGACTTGACGAAAATGATAATATAATTTAATTCACAGATTATGAAATATATACCGATTAGATTCAACATAACAAACCCAAGTGTTGCCTATAACTTTCCAGAAATGGTAAATAAGCCTCTTAATGATACGATTACAGTATGGGCAGACAGTTATTACGGTTCTGATGAATATGGGGACGGAACTCCTGAGAAGCCTTACAAGACAGCATATAAGGCTTATGACGCAGCAGGAGACCATTCATCTAATACAAGATTTCCTGCGATAGTATTGAGAGGATATTTCGAAATAGACTTTGACGACAGTAACGTATATTGGATTGGTGATGATGGCAATACGATTATTGACTATACGTTAGATAATGGAAAGAGTGGTTGCTACATCAACATTACAGTAAAAGGATATTCCAGAAGAAGTAATGCACAGACATATTCACACAAGGCAAATTTCAATTCAGAGAGAGATACTAATGGTGGTTCAACTTTCAAAAACTATTATGGTGTAGTTGATGTGAGAAATTACAAACCAGCAACTGAAGTATTTGGCGGTTATTGGTATTGTGTATTACGTTCGCAACGATTGACAGGTGGTAATCATTATTCTGTATATAAAGGACAGGTAATCAATACGACTTTTAACAATAATATTATTTTATTTGCAGATTGTACTTATTTAGTTAATAATCAAGACGTTTCCTATTTAAGTGAAAGGAGTAACTATTCAACAGATGAGGCTTATACCGAATATATAAAGACTCAGACAGGTTTTAACGATACTTTTCACAGTAACAGAGGTAATATCGTAACGAGATATACTTTTGACGAAATATTGGTATATGATGAAGAGAATCTTTCTGTATCACTAACAGAGGTTGGTAAAGAGTTGGCAAAGAAGTATTATGAACACTTTAAATGGATAAAGGGAAACAAGACTATTCCAATTCTGTCTAATAGTGACGGAGTAAAGGAATGCTTTGACAGTAATACAAAATCTGGTGGAATTGATATTGAAGATGGTTCAATCTTAATGGACGAGACACAGACTTATGGTCAGATACGTTCAAAGGTAATAAAATTGAACAGAACCACACAAGCAATAAACGGTCTCGTAAGTGGATTGAGACACACAAATAAACAGTTTTCAACTTCATATGAGATTGGAAGAATACACTCAGGGATGATATCGATTATGACCAACGTTAACAGAACAATTACAAGTTCCGAAGAAGGATATTATTTTATTGAAGAGTATTCAACAGCACCTACAGACCCTAAGATAAGTTATAATGGAACTGAGATAAGCTTTGTTCCTAATTCTCCAATCTTATTGTCAAAAGGTGATGTATTGACAAGGGTTAATAATTTCTCTTATAACCTGGTTCCTATTGTTCAGCCAAATGTTATAACTAATTTCTTCCTCAGAGGTACAAATACTTTCAAGGAGACAATTACAAGTGGCACATTATCAAGTGGTTGTACTTATATTGCAGTTGACGGTTCAGCAACTTTGAGTATAGAAAATAATTCAAGAACATTAGTTGAAGGAGAGTCAATTGATGCAACAGGAAGTGAAGAGTTGACAAGCGGAAAATTAGGTCTTGTATTCAATTCTTCAGACCCTTGGTTTATTATTGATTCAAATTGTGACAAATTTGGTATAGGATTATATAACGGATATTCAGGATATGAAGTTCCTTATGTTGATGGTTCAGAATACAAGGACATCAGAGGAAACTATATCTATTTGACAAAATCTGTTAAGTTGCCTTCAACTTATGATTCAAGAACAAGTAACGGAATTTCGTTCAGATATGTTCAAATCAAACTTGAATATTCAACTCAGAGTATGAATCGATAGGAGGATTTTTTAGTATGATAATTCGTTAGTATGATAAAAATTAGTAATGTAAGTTTCTCTACACAATCCTATAGTAGCTCAATAAGAAATGTGGCTTTGTATGGAGCTAAAAATAACTATTGGTGTAGAGAGACTAAAGTAAAGAAAGTTAAAACAGATAATTAGATTTGATATGATAGGGGTAGATACGTTGACAAGTGAAGTTGAAAAAATTGGTAACTTATTAAATACAGAAGATATGAGAAACAAAGAAAATTGGTCTGATCTTTCTGTTACAAGTCAGATATCAATTTCAACAGCTGTTGGTCTTGTGTTGGTTGGTGTTGCACTTGTAATTTGGTCCTTCTTTTATCCTCCAGTAGGAGAAATTGAGGATACTACACTTTACTTCTTTGGGATGGCTCTTACTTTCTTTGGAGCTTTGTTCGGTATGAACTTACATTTCAGTTCAGTAATAGACGGAAAGATACAGAATCTTAGAAAGAAGGAAGCAAAGAAAGTTAAAAAGTAAAAATTAAGGGGTGGTGATATTTTATATATTTTCCTTATATTTGGGATTTATATAGAATATCACCCATTTTTTATCCAAAAAATTTTACAACTTCCTTATTGGTGTAATAAAAATCAATCTATATTCTAACTTAAAATAAATATTATGAAGACAAATTGGAATGATTATGTAAAATGGCTTAACTGGGAGAAGTTGGCTAAAGGAGAGAGAAGAGAAAGAGAAATGATACTTGAATCAAAGAAAGTATCAGAATTAATTGTATTTTAACCTTAAATTATAGTATTATGTTTAGTAATTTTGATAGATCAGAAATTCTAGGAAGAGAATTGTATGAAAAGTGGGTTGATGCTTATAATAGAGAATCTGGTGAAGGTAGAAAAATATTTATTCCTACTCCACCAAACCAGAAATGTGTATTTGATGGCATTTTAAAGAGTTGTCAACCTGTATATGATCATATATCTGTTATAGAAATAAAGGTAAGAAGTAGTGAATATAATTCTTATTTATTAGAAAAGGATAAACTCAACAACATATTTGAAGCTACAAGTAAACCTTTTTATGGGGTTTCTCAATTAGAAGAAGTTTCAAAGAATCCTATAACAGATATTAGAAGATTTTATGTTAATATTATAGATCAAGGAAATAAAGTAAAATATTTTATCTATAATCTTAACCAAATAAAAGAATTGATTGATAAGGGTGTTATAAAAGAAGAAACTAGAAGCTTCTCTAGAACTACAGTTGTTAGATCTAATTATATAAATAAGGCGGTTTACTTCTTGGATACTAAATATGCTCTTACATACACACTAGATAAGAATAAAGGGATTTTTCTTAAGTAGCTGAATTTCAGCTACTTAAGTGTAGTTATTTTTTTGGACATATAGGTATAGTATGTGAGATGTAGTAGTAGTGTGAGTGACTTCCAAAGAGTCACTCACAACTAACTACATCTACAGGCAAAAATGGAATTAATATGACCTCTTATTCTTATATATGAAAAATAAATAATAACTTTTAAAATATATTGAATTATGACTTTTGGATTTAATTACGACATTTGTTTTGCCCCAGCTTCAATTAAGCCAGTAGAAGAAAATAAGAAGGAAGAGGTTCTCAACACAACTAATACAGTTTCTACTTTGGATCCTTTTCTCTCTAATAATATTGACTCTACTAAAGAAGAAGAAATTGTAGAAGAGAAGGAAGAGGTTCTTGATTCTGTATCTTTGGCTTATTTTTCTGTAAATATCAGTAAAGAGGGTTATTCTAGTAAAGAGCAGGCTAAATTATCTTTAACTAGAGACGGAGCAAAATCTGTAGGAAAGAAGAAGATGAGCTTTGATAATACTACTTTTATGAACCTTTCTAAGCTAGAAAAGAGCCTTATTCAGGGCCATTCTTATTGTTCTATATTTGATACTCCATCTCACACATTTAAGGAGGAGAAAAGGGGCTTAAAATCAGTCTATTATGTAGATTCTCCTATTTTCTATAAAGATGGAAGCCTGAAATTAAGTGCTAAAAGGGATGATACTTTCTTAGGTTCACATATTATTACTATAGATGTAGATGAAACTAATTGTAAAACTGTAGAGGAATTTATAGAAAAACTTTCTATACAACCTTCTCTTGTTTATGAGTCTTATTCTAGTAATAAGCCTAAAGCAAGAAAGGAAAGTTTTGGTGGTGTATTCAATCCTTTTGAGACTATAGCCTGTCCTAGATTCCATATTCTCTACGTATTTGATAAGATGTTGAATAAAGAGGAGTTTAAATCTACTTCTACTATATTGGCTAATCTTATAGAGAAAGAAACAGGCGAGGTTATAGATAATTGTAGTCTAAATATTTCTCAGTATTTTAATGGTACTTTTGGTGGAAAATCTTGGAATTTCAATAAAATTTATCTCTATAATGAGGAAAAATTGAATAAATTGAAAGGAAAAGATAAATATATTAAGCCAATTTGTGAAATTAAAGTAGATTTGAAACATTCTTCTATATTTGAGAAAGAAACTGATATTATAGTAAAGAGTGAAATTAAGCCTGGTACTGTAGAAGATAAATTATTGTCTTATATAGGTAGATATAAGGCTGGAAATGTATCTTCTTATTTCAACTCTCATTATGGTTTGACTGATTTCTATAATACTTTGTGGAATAAGAAATGGACGAATGATGAGAAGGGTTATTTTCTAGACTCTTCCTACCTAGAAACCTTATTTCCTGTTAGTAAGAAAGGTGATGGTCAGAAGAGAAGAAAGTTCATCTTTACAAATATGTTGTTGAGAAAATTGATCAAACCAGAGGTAAGTATCGCTGAATTAATCTATACCGCTTTTGTAGATGTAGAATTTAAGAACTTTGTAGACAATAGTGATAGTGTATTTAATGCTGATTTCTATAAGAGAAATGCCCTGAAAGTATATGATCTTCCTATATCTACTATTGAAAAACAATTAAGTGGTGTTATAAAGACTATAAAGGATGCTAATAAGGGTAAATTAGTTGTAAACCCTATATATAAGAAGGAAACTAGTAATTGTCCTGCAAAAGCAAAGAGTATAAAGGCAGAGTTAGAGAATAGTAATATAAAGATTGCTATAGAGAAAGGTTTAATGACAGCAGAAGAAAGTGGAAAATCTGTAAGAACCTTGAAGAGAGCAGGGGTTAATACTAAGGGATTATATAAGGGTAAGGCTAATAGTAAATCTGAGGAGAAGAAGGCCCTTATAAAGAGTCTTATCAATCCTTCTTTGTCTGTTAGAGAGAATTTGTCTATAGTAAAAGGTATGGGAATTAAAGTCAGTGATAAGACTATACAAAAAATGTTAAAAGAATTCTAAGGGTGAGACATTTTTAGTACTCTTTTTTAAATAAAAAGTGTAGTTATTTTTTTGGACATATAGGTATAGTATGTGAATGTGTAGTAGTGAGTGAGAGACTTTGAGAGTCTCTCTCACTCCACTACACATTACAGGAAAATATAAATATATAATAATATGATAATAAGGGAAAATTATAAATATAGTATTAGGGCCAAAAATAGGAATATACTTGCGGCTTTTTTACTCCTGGCCCAAAACAATAAAAAGGGAGTTGAAAAGGCCTCAAATACTTATCTATGTAAGGAATAAATATAACGATTAAAAGTAGTCTTAACTCTAGAGAGGAAGAGAGATCTTTCTGACTAACCGTAAATATCTGAAATGAAGAAAATGCACTTCAGAACGGCTGAATTCCTTACTAATGATTAAAGTAGGGAAAACTTATATTCTCTACTAAAGTTAGGTTTATAAGCCTTATTGTTCAGGTTTCTCTTTAAGGAATTTCCCTACTTTCCTTTTCGATTAGAAAACAGAGAAAAAAGACGTTTGAAAAAAGGCTGAAATCCTTTAGTAGTGAAAAGGGAGTTCAAATGACCTGAATTCCTATAATATGAAAGAAACTTACTAAACTATACTAAGGCAAAACAAATCTGTGACATAATTCAAATATTTTAGGTTAATTAGTTCTTAAGGAAGGCTCTTATCCAAAAGGGAGTCTTCCTTTTTACTAAAAGTCACAGAGAATAAAATTAAACTGATATAAATCTTGTATACATACTTTTCCTATACTGGCTCTCTAAGTAAAGGGAGCTTGGTATAGGTTTCAATTAACTAATTAAAACTTTTTGAATTATGAGTGACGAACTATTAAATTATATATTTCACAAAGAGGCTGAAAGTATAATAGAAAAGTGCAAAGAAATTAACAAACCGATAGAAAAAGAAAAGAGAGACAAAGAAGCTCTATCTTATATTAGAGAAAGAGTTGGTACTCTTCTTAATTATGTGGAAGATGACATATTTGTATTTAAAGAAGATTCTTTTGATGATATGAGTGATGAGGAGTTTTCAGAAACATTCCGTTATGTTGAACAGAGTCTTAAAGATCTTACTAAAGCATTAGTATTGGGTAACAAAAAAGATAAATATTATAATTCCTATTTTAATCAGTTTTGTTTATGTCTATATGATAGATGTAAATTAGAGTTTACTAGGTTTTATAGAGGTCAAGGACATAAATATCGTATATCTGACCTACTATTAATGTCTTCAAACACAATAAAAAATAACTAAATAACTTAAAAAAAAATAATTATGAACACATTTAATAAAGTAAAAGAAATAACAGGTAGTATAATGATGATACTTATTGCAATTATAATGACTATAACAGTTTATACATCTATATCATCTTTAACTGATAAATCTAGAAAGGCAACAATATATTTAAAGTGTCCTTATTCTAGTTATACAGTAGTAAGCCAAGAGATTAAGGATAGATCTCAGTCTATTTTTAAACTAGATAAGAAGAACAATTCAGATGTATTTGCAGGAGCTGATGGTTTATTCTATTATGCAAAGTATGTTAGTGATAAGGTAATAGATGTTACTGCTATTGGATACGAAGACAATAATACTACTCGAATATTTAAAATTAATTTGAAAGAAGACTAATCAAATAACACAGAGACCTAAAAATCTCTGTGTTATTTTTTTTTTATTATAAGCTATGGAATACAAAAGTAAATATAGATTTCTAACAGATGAAGAGTTAGATGAGAAGATTCAACTACTTACTGATACTATTGCTGAAGCTCACAATCTTATAGCAGCCTTGAGTGATGATAAGAAAATTACTACAAGCTCAGAGTATCTAGAAGATGTAGTATCAGAGTATAACAAGAAGATTAATAGTAGTATATATAATCTCTATAACATTATAGATCAATTGACTTATGAAAAAGGTAGATTGGAAGAAGAGAAGTCTAGAAGAAGCGAGGAAGGAACGGGCGAAAGTGTACCAGGACAAGAGGTGGAAGGAACTGAGGAAGAAGAGAATATTGGAGAATCCTTGGTGTGAAGATTGTCTAGCACAAGGTAAGTATACACCTGCTTTAGACGTACATCATATCTTTCCTTGGAGAAGAGCTAAGACTGAAGAAGAGAAACAGAGATTAGCCTTTGATCCTACTAACACTGTATGTCTGTGTAGAAACTGTCATATTGAAAGGCATAAGAAGTTAAGGGAAGAGATCCTTCTAAATTATGAAAAGAAATACATAACCCCGAAAAAAGATAACTTTGAGATAGTTTAACTATTTTGCTAAATTTTTGACAAAAAATGGGTAAAAATTGCAAAATTTTGTGAAAAATCGAGAAAAAATGACCAAAATACCCCCGGGGGTGGGTTTTTGAGAAACTTTGGCAATTAAACCTCCCCCCCAAGCCCTTTATTACACACAGAGGGTATTTTTAGGCCTATATTTACAAAATGACACTATTTTGGCCTAAAAACTAACAAATTGTAAGCAAAAAGGTGTATTTTATGAAAATTAGTAACTGTATAAAGGTAGTTAGAAAGTTTTTGGAAGATAATTACGGGGAAGTTAAACCAGAATGGGAGCTTTCTTTGGAATTATTGAGAGATGCTTTAGAACTACGAGAACAAATTAGAGCTTCACTTAAGACAGCTGGCTTAACACAGGTAAACCCTTCCTCTAGAAACACCTCAGTTAACCCGCTTTTGGGGGCATTAAAAGAACAAGAGAATAGAATTTTCTCTATTTTAAAAGAATATGGATTAACTCCACTTAGTAAAGAAAGACTAGATCTGGCAAACCTCGGCAATAAAAGATTGAAAACCAGCCAGAGAAAGCAGGAGTTACAGGTTAAAGAGCTAGAAGCAGAGGAAGCAAAGGAAGATGCTAGTAGTTTGATTAATTCTTTCCTAAACTCTACTTCAGAAGACAATAGTGAATACTGATTTAAGTAGATTTAAAAAATATGCCGAGGAAGTAGTTAATGGTGATAGACCTTCTGGGTTATATCAAAGACAAGCTTGTCAAAGATATCTTGATTTATTCAATAGAGAAGATGTTGAATTTAGACCAGAAAAAGCTCTTGAGCCTGTTAACTTAATACAAAAGCTAAAATTATCAAAAGATAGATTTGAAGGTCAACCTTTTAAATTGGAACCTTGGCAGAGATTTATTATTTATGCTATATATGGTTTCTATTATAAAGGAACTAACGATAGAGTTATACAAAAAGCTTATATTCTAATCTCCAGAAAGAATGGAAAGACTGCTTTATGTGCTGCTTTAGCATTATATCATCTATTAATGGGTGAAAACGGACAAGAAATAGTCTGTGGTGCCAATAGTAAAGAACAAGCTGCTCTCCTAAAAGATGCTACTGAAGAATTTATTAATAAATTACCTAGACCTGTAAAGAATAATCTGCATACTTATAGATCACTTGTAACATTTAAACAAAAGAATAATAAGTTAAAAGTGCTTTCTTCTGAAGCAGGATCTCTTGATGGTCTAAATCCTTCTGTCGGTATAATAGATGAATACCACGCTGCAAAGAATAGTGATCTGTATAATGTTATTAAGACAGGTCAGCTTATGAGATCTAATCCTCTTATGTTTATTATTTCAACTGCTGGAGTGGATCTGACCTCACCTTGTTATGCGTTGGAACTCTATTCTAGACAAGTATTGGATGGACAGGTTAGTGATGATAGATTCTTCTGCTGTATGTGGGAGCTTGATAAAGGAGATAAACCAGAAGATGAAAAGAATTGGTATAAAGCTAGTCCTAATCTAGGAGTTTCTGTTGTATTAGAAAAAATGAGAACTGACTATACATCTTCTGTACAACAAGGCGGTCAAGAGTTAGCACATTTCTTAACAAAGAATCTAAATTGTTGGTTAAAAGGTGGTGTTTCTTGGATTTCTCCAGATATAGTAGATAAGTATAGTGAGGAAATTAAGGATGAATTCTTTTATGATAAGGAAGTATATATTGGATATGACTTATCAAGAGTTAGAGATATAACTGCTCTTACAATATTTACAATCTATAATGACACTTATTACTTTAAGAATTTTTATTATCTACCAAAAGGAGCTATAGAAACACATCCACTAAGAGCTACAGTTTCTAACTGGGAAAGTCTTGGTTATATAACATTAACTCCTGGAAATACTGTTGATTATGAATATGTAAGAGATAAGATAAAAGAGTTTGAAAGACCAAATGATGGTGGTTATATAAAGAAGATTTCTTTCGATAGGTGGAATGCAGATACTTTATCAAAAGAGTTGACAGAAATAGATGGACTTCCTTGTAAACCTTTCTCTCAGTCTGTAGGAAATTTCAATAGACCTACAAAAGAGTTTGAGAGATTACTATTTGATGGCAAAGTTAGATTAGATAATAATCCAATTACTGCCTGGATGATAGGAAATGTAAGTATAAAAGAGGATAATAACGGAAATGTTAAACCAGAAAAAGAATATAAAGATTCTGCTAGAAAGGTTGATGGTGTTATTTCTATCCTACAATCTCTTGGAGGCTATCTAGATGATAATCTTGGCGAAATATCAGAAATATTTGTAATATAATTTTAAAATGAGTTTATTTGAAAACTTATTCTCTTTCAATAAGAGAAATAAAGAAGAAAATACTAATAACGAGAATAACTATTATCTTGGTGGACCTCCTTGTGCATTAGATTATTCTTTCCTAAGAAGATCTATTAATGGTGATCCACTATCAGTTCCAGCATTTTTCTCTTGTTTAAATCTTATAAAGAGAACAATATCTTCACTACCTATAGAAGTTGAAATGGTAGGAAGAAAAGGTGTAGTTAGTACTGTACAAGATCATCCTATTAAACTGGCTTTTGAAGGTGGTCTTATATCAAAAACAGACCTATTTTCTAGATTAGTAGAGGATGTTGTATTGAAAGGAAATGCTTTCTGTTATGTAAGACGTTCTCAAACAGGAACGGTACTAGAGATCGAATATTTAAGAGATTGTTCTGTAATATATAATGAGCAAACTAGTGAATTGGTATATATGGCACCAAAGATTGGATCTGGAGCTATAGAACCGATTAATATTCTACACTTTAAGATGCATTCTAGAGATGGAGTAAATGGTATTCCTCTCTACCACTTTGCAAAAAGATCTATTGCTATTGCATCTGCTGCAGATCAACAGGCTAGAAACTTTTATGAAAATGGTTGTAATTTAACTGGTTATCTTAAAACAAAAGCATCAACTATTAATGAAAGACAGAAATTAGAGATTAAGAAGAACTGGCAAGAAGTAAATGGTCCAGGATCTAAAGGTGGTATTGCTGTATTGCCTGCCGATATGGATTTTATTCCGTTATCTTTAAATTCTGCTGATTCTCAGTTGCTAGAAACTAGACATTACAACGCTGTAGATATATGTAGATTCTTTAATATTCCTCCTGTATTTATTGGTGAAACTGGTGGTGCTACTTATTCTACTCCAGAAAATGAACAAACTGCTTTCTTAAATAATTGTATTCTACCTTGGATTAGTATGTTTGAAGATGAAATCAATAGAAAGCTTGTTATTGGAGAGAATATTAGAGTTATTCTGAATGAGGAGAGTTTACTACGTTCTGATAAGAAATCTCAGGCAGAATATTATACTAAACTTGTCTCTAGTGGTATTTTATCTATAAATGAAGTTAGAGAAGAGCTTGGATTCCCTAATATTGGTGAGGAAGGTGATAAGCATATTATACCGTTTACAGATATAAATCAAAATTCAATAGAAAGTAATGGAGAAGGAAGTGAGAAGTCTGAGTCAGGAGATGACTCTGAACGAGGAGAAGAGAACAATTGAGGGTTATGCTCTTGTATTTAACTCTCCTTCTGAGGATTTAGGTGGATTTACAGAGATTATAGAAAGATCTGCTATAGATGAAGATACTATAAAAAGATCTGATATATTTGTAAGATTGAATCACAGTAGTGATAAAATACTAGCTAGATCTAAGAAAGGAAAGGGAAATCTAGAATTAACTCTTGATAGTAAAGGATTATTCTATAGATTTGAAGCTCCACATACTCCAAGTGGTGAAGAGTGTCTAGAACAAGTAAGGAATGGTGTTATTGATTCAAGTTCCTTCTGTTTCACTCTTCCTAAAGATGGTAAAGGTGATAGGTGGGAGAGAAAAGGTGGAAAGGTATATCGTTATATAGTTAAGATTGACAAACTGTATGATGTATCTCCTGTATATATGCCTGCTTATGAAGCTACTACTTGTTCAAAGAGATGCTTGGATGAATTAAATTACTTCAATACTATAGAACCAGAATTAAACAAAATTCAAGAAGAAATTGAAAGTTTGTAAAAATGAAGAACACAGTTGAACTAAACAAAGAGAAAGAGGCACTTAAGACTAGATGTAAGACTATTGTTGATGGTGCTAAGACTGAGATGAGAATGTTGTCTCAGGATGAATTGAATGAAATTGATTCTAATAAGGAGAGAATTTCTGGTATTGATGAGGAGATTCGTTCTATTGAGGATCAGTTGAAAAGTTATGATAATCTATTAGATTTTAACACAAAGAAAGAAAACGTAATGAAAGCAGAGGTAAGAAATGTTACTGTAGGAGAGAGCAGAGAGAAAGTATCTCTTCTTAAGATGATTGAAAAGGCAGCTACTCACAGAAACTTTAGTGATGCTGAGGAAGATTTTATTAGTAGAGGTAAGGCTCTTAATGCTAGTGCTGGTCTTGCTACGAGTGGTGATATTCAGATTGCTACAGAGTCTAGATCTGCATTTACAGTAGGTACAAATCACAACGACGTTGTTGCTACAGATATTCAGAATATTCTTGATCCACTTCGCGCAAAGAATGTATTGGTACAGGCAGGTGCTAAGTTCCTTACTGGTTTGAGAGGTGATATTCAGTATCCTATCTTGAGTGGTGCTAATGTAGGTTGGTTGGCAGAGACTGCAAGTGCTTCTGATGGTGCAGGTTCTATTAGTACTGTATCTATTCAGCCAAAGAGATTGTCAGCTTATATTGATATTTCTAAGCAGTTCCTTGCACAGGATTCAGCTGACTGTGAAGCTGCTATCTTGAGAGATATTGTAAATGCAGTTAATGATAAGTTGGAGGCAACTGTACTTGGTAACGAGTCAGATGATCCTGCACACTTCTCACTCTTCTACAATCAAACTCCTACATCTATTACAACTTACAAGGGTTTGACTGATCTTGAGGCTACTATTGAGAATGCAAATATCTTTGGTAAAATGTCTTATCTTGTATCTCCAGGTGCTAAGTCTACTTTGAGAAATATGGCTAAGTCTACTAAGATTACTCAGCTTGTACTTGAGGGTGGTGATATTGATGGTACTCCTGTTTATAGCTCTACTAATGTAGGTAAGGGTGTAGGTTCAGGTACTCCGTTTGTACAGTCTGGTAATTTGATTTATGGAGACTTTACTAACCTTGTTATTGGTCAGTGGGGTGGTCTTGATCTTACTGTTGATTCAGTTACTCAGGCTGTTGCTGGTAAGGTAAGAGTTATTATCAACGCATTCTTTGGTATTGGTGTTCTCCGTCCACAGGCATTTGCATTTGGTCTTGTATAATTTATAATATATGAACTTTAATTTGAACTTAGTTAAAAAGCATTTGAATATAGAGCAAGACTTTACAGAGGATGATCTTTATATTACTCACTTATATGAAGCTGCTTATTTAGCTGTTCAAAATCATATTGATTTTAGTTTGGATATTCTTTCAGAAGAGAATGAGGGTAATCTTCCCTCACCTCTTCTCCAAGCTATTTTACTATTAGTTGCTAATTATTATAGTAACAGAGAATCTTATACAAGTTTATCCGTAAATAAGCTGCCTCAATCTGTAGATTGGTTATTAGATCAATATAAGTGTTATTATCCTTGTGAAGAATACAAGAGATATGCTTGGAAGAAATACTTTGAAGCAAAGAAGAAAGCCGAAAAGGAAGAACCAGATTCAGATAATGAGGAAGGAGGAGAGTAATGAGAGCTGGAGAATTAAAACACAGAATAACTATAAAAAGGCCTATTAAAACAAAGAATAAATTTGGAGAAACTGTATCAGACTATCTAGATATATATTCTATAAAGGCTGAAGTTAAGTATTCTGAGGGAACCAGACAAACAGAGGATGGGATTATATTTACAAATTATATAGTTACATTCAATATAAGACAGTTTTATAGCGACATAATAGAGAGTGATATTGTAGAATATAATAATAAAAGATATCGTATTCTATCAATAGTTCCTTTTGAAAAGTCTCAATTTATATCGTTAAAAACAGAGTTAATAAATGAGTGAAAGTATTACTGTAGATTCAAAGGAATTTTTAAAGAATTTAAATAGCTTAAGTTCTAAAAATCACAAAAGAGCTATAAGGAAGTCATTAATTGAAGGAGCAAAAGTTACTGTAAAAGAGGCTAAAAGAGGATTAAGAATGGCTGTAGGAAAAACCGCTTTTAAGAAGTCTAAAAAGACTGGAAAAAGTATAGCTGCTGGAATTAGATACTCTGCACAAAAGAATATTCTGGAAGATGGTGTTAATGTATCTATTATGAAAGACTTTAGATTAAAATTCTTTGAAAATGGTACTGCAGATCGATATACTAAAAAAGGATATAAGAGAGGTAAAATAGCTGAAACAAACTTCTTTACTGACTCTTTACCTAGGTGTCAGGAAAAAGCCTTTGATAAAGTACAGGAAACTTTTAAAAATGAAGTATTTAAAGGGAATATTAAAGGAAGTAAGAGAAAGAAAAGATGAAAATGTTATTTAACTTACCTATCTTTATAAGAGAAAAGTTATCTCTTGATGAGGAAGTTACAAATCTTGTAGGAGATAGTATTTATCCTCTTGTTATAAATGATAGTGATGGTTCTGAACAATTCCCTTCAATACTTTATAACAGAGAGGGGATTGATATAGTAACAACTAAAGATAGAATATATATACAACAACAAGAAACTTATAGTTTTTCTTGTCAGGCCTCTACTTATTCTGATTGTATTGATATTGTACAGTCTGTATCAGATTGTTTATTAGGATTAAGAGAGGAAACTGAGGATTATTTTATTGTAGATGTAACTTATGAAAATGTATCAGAATCCTTTTCAGATGATTGCGTGATAGTAACGCTAACTTTAAAATTTATAATTAATTTGAAATAATATGGCATTTAATTCAAATCCAATTGTTCAGGGAACAGACCTGATGTTGTTTATTGGTACTGGTGAAAATAAGAAGTCTATTGGCTTCGCAACAAACCATACTATTGAGATTTCAGTTGAAATGTTGGAGAATGCTTCTAAGGACCACAGTTCTGGTGCTTGGTCAGGTAGCATTCCTAAGAAGAAATCTTGGACTGTTTCAAGTGAGAACCTTTTTGCAAATGACGCAGAGGGTGTAACCTTTGCGGAGCTTGTTGGTTATATGAAGAATGATATTGCACTTACAGCAGAATTTACTATTAGTGCAGGTGGCGCACAGACTGCTGATGCTTATGGTATCGTAGCTCCTACTGGCGGTTGGAATCCAAGTACTGCATCAGGTACTTCAGCACTTACTGGTTCAGTATATATCAATAGTATTTCTGCAAATGCTCAGAATGGTGAAATTGCTACATTTACTGTAAACTTTACAGGTACAGGTGAGTTGAGTGTGGTTACATATCCTGTGACTACACCAAATCCTTAATACTATTCCTCTTTATATCCCAGAAAAGGGGGATATAAAGAGGATTTATTTTTTTTACTTTAATAAACTAAATTCAATATGATTACGGAAAAAATTAAAATCAGAGATAAGGAGTATATTCTTAAAAATACATTAAGATCAGAACTTTTATTTGAACAATTGACTAAAAAACCTTTAGAGTTATCTACACAAGCAGATCTCTATACCTATTTTTATTCAATACTGCTTGCAAATAATAAGGAGTTTAATCTACCTTTTATAACAGAAGATCCAGAACAAGATTGTTTTATATCTGTGTTTGATGAGGATCCAGAACTGTTTAATAAGTTTATAAACTTCTTAAATAAAGTTGCAGAGGAAAAAAGTATGTTTCATAAAAATGAAGTAGAGGAGAAGGAAGAAGGTAAGAATAAAAAAGGTGGTAAGTCAAAAAAAGATTAACCTCTAAAGAAATCTATGCTAATCTCGTACTAACCGCCCACTTAGATCCTAAATATGTATTGGATGAAATGGAAGAATACGAGATTAGTATTATTTTAAGTTCTTTAGGGGAAGGCTTTAAGATGGAGTGGGAAATGACTAGATTCTTATCCTATTCTATACTTTGTCCTCAATCAAAGAATATAAAACGACCTACTGACGTAATAAAATTCTCTTGGGAAGAAGATCCTGAGAATACTAAAGTTAGTATGGAAGATTATAATAGATTAGCTAATATGGCTAAAAGTAGATTAACAAATAAAGCTAAGAAATAGAAATGGATGTAGGAAGCTTAGTTACGAGATTAATGATGGATGCCTATCAGTTTGATTCTACTATAAATAAGAGTCAAAAGGAAATAGCTGCATTTAAAGTAAAAGCAGAAAACGTAGGTAATGGTGTCAATAAAGTATTTAACGGTGTAGCTGGAACTGCACTTAAACTAGTTCCTGCTATTGCTGCTGGTACCACTGCTTTAGGGGCTTTTAATAAGATACTAAAAACTAGTGGATCTTTAGCAGACTCATTTGATAAAATAACACTACAAGTAGGAAGTGCTATAGATTATATGGCAAGTAGAGCGGCTGAGCTAAACTTTGATAATGCTATAAGTGGTTTAAAAGAGTCTTTAAGGATTGCTGGACAGCTAGCAGAAACTTTAGATAGTATAGGTACACTAAATACTTTCAAGAATCTTGATGTAGCTACACTAAGAAGACTTGAAGCAGAGCAGGACAGGGCTAGAATAAATTATGAATTAAATCCTAATAAAGAAACTAAAGCTGCACTTGATGCTTCTATTGCTACTTTGAAAAGACAGCAAGCCAAAGTAAGTAACTCTTATGATAGCATAATAAAGGAAGAAAAAAATAGAACAGAAGAACTTAAAGCTGCAGTAGCTAATAATGCTGGGTTTAAAAAAGATTCATTAGCTAATCGAATTGTAGAAAATTTAGCTAGAAATCCACAGAATCTAGCCAGATCACAAGAGAGATATAAAGCATTTTCTGCTAGAGATATTAGTTATTTCAAAGATGGTAGGATTATAAATGATCGAAGATTTAAAGCAAATACTGGTAAACGAGGTAATTCTGCTAATGCTAATACTACGGCTGTATCTGGTCTTGATATTCTTAGACATTATGATTGGAATAGAATAGCAAAGTCTGCACTTAGGTCTGAGTTTGAAAAATTCTTCGAGAAGACAACAGGCTATAGATTTACAAAAGAAAATTATGAAAAGCAAAGAAGATTTATACTAATATCTAATAAAGAAGGGTTAGGAGAGGGAGAAACTGATATTACAGCAGTTCAAAATCAAATTGCTAATGTTGAAAACCTAGAAGCTGATAAAATTTCATCCGAATATCAGTCACTTAGAGATGAGAAGAAAGCAAGAGATAAAATTGATAGAAATAATAATAAGGTTAATACAAAGTTAACAAATACTAATGAAACTCTTGAAGAAATAAATAAGAAGTTTGAAGATGCAAAAGCTCTCTTGTCACTTCAGAATAAAGAAGGCTATCTAGATAAAGAATCTTATCTGAAGGAATTACTTAGAACTACAGACAGTTATATTGCAAAGTTATATGATCCTCTTTATGCAAATGTTGAAGGTATAAAAGATCTACGTAGTGCTGCTATATCTACAAGAGAAGGAATATTAAAACAGTTAAAAGATCTAAATAAAGTAAGAAAAGAAACAAAGTTTGGTAATATTGATTTTAACTTAATTAATAGTAACTTATATAGACAACTAGAGAGACTTATAATCTCACAACTTGGCTCTTACTTTAATGGTAGAGAGGAAGAGGCTTTAATATCAGACAGTAAGAGAAATAGTATTGGGTATGATATAATAAAAGCAAAAGAAGGGGATGATGTATCAAAATTAATTAAAGATATAGTAGATCTTAATAAATCTGAGACGTTAAATTATGGAAATGTTCTGGCTACTATTCTAGAAAATGATGAACTTATTTCAGGTAAGAAAACATCTTATTTATTTCAAGAAGCATTTGGAGGTCAACAAGAGATATTATCAAGTCAAGTATATGATTTCCTTAATGCTGTAAGAATAATGTCTTCACTTCCTGAAGAAATGGCAGAAGAGTTTAGAAAATTATGGACGGATTTATCTAAGCATCCAGAAAAAGTTATGGGTCTTCCAACAAGTGAAGATCCAAGTATTGTAAATACACCCTCAACAATAGCTCTTGAATCGATTCCTGGTGCATTAAAATTTGCTAATGATAGTAGACCGATTAGTAAAGTTCAGGGTGATAGATTAAATGCTATACTTAATTTAAATGTTTCTTTAGACGATCTTAATAGTTTTTATAAACAAAATTCTCCTATACAAAACGTAGATGATTTTAAAGATGTAATAGCTGCATTTAAAGATTTTAATAAATTAAATGATTTAGATTTCTTTAATAATTTAGGCAGTAAGCTCGTAGAAATTGACAAAAGCTTACAAAATAGAATTAAGAAACTAAGACATACTCTTCTGCAACTTATAGATGAGAAAAATTTCTTTGAAAAGCAGTTGAATGCTGGAAAACTTACTACTATTGATGAGAATGGTAAAGAAGCATTTGGAAGAGATTTAACTGATGAAGAAAAGAATAAATTACAAAATGATGTAAAGTCAATTGATAAAGAAGTTCCTTATATCAAAAAATATATAAACGAACTTGAAAATGCGCGATTAGCTGAGCAAGGACTAGTTCAGGTTTCACAAGTATTTAGTATTAAACAGAAAGAAATTAAAGAGAAGTTTGACGACTTTAGAACCGTAACTAATTCTATAGGGGAAGTAACTAATGCTTTCTCAGTTATGGATAATCGAGTAGGTGATTTTGCAAAGACACTCTCTGCTTTTGCTAATTTTGCTGATACAATTGCAAATTTAGTAGAGAAATTCAAATCATTAAACGAAGCAAAGAAAGCATATGATGCAGCGGCAGCTGCTAATATTGCTAGTACTAGCGCGGAAACAGCTGCAACTTCCGCTAAAACTGCTGCTGATGTTGGAGAAACTGCTGCAGAGGGTTCAAAACAAGCATCTAAACTTCCATTCCCAGCTAATGTAGCTGCTATAGCTGCAGTACTTGCTGCTGTAGGAGGTGCTGCTGCAACAATTTCTTCTTTATCTAGAAAGAAATATGCTACAGGTGGTATTGTAACAGGTCCAGGTTCTAGTTTCTCTGATTCTATTCCTATATCTGTAAGTAATGGAGAAATGATACTTAATAAGAGTCAACAGAGGAATCTATTTGATCTTCTTAATTATGGAGGAGGTTCTTCTAGAAGTGGTGGAACTAATGAGGTTAATTTCAAAATACTTGGAGAGAACCTTGTTGGAACTATTAATAATAGAAACAAGGGAAGAAACAAAATTTTATAAATATGATATATATTGGAAATTTTAGAAATCTAGAAGATACCCTTTATACAGTTGTATTTAATACAGGAGTTGAGAGTGATAGTAACACTCTCTCTCCTTCTTCTACTAAAGTAGGAAATAAATATACAATTATATTAAATAAAGGATTTTATTCTATTGAAAATTATTATAATGTAGAAGTAGTAGATTCTTCAGAGAATGCTATTTTCCTGGAAAAAGATAACTCTATAGTATATCTTGCAGTCCTATCTGACAATCAATCAATTACATTTCAAGGTACAGAAGAGGATTTTTATGATTTAGAGTTTACACAATTTCGTACAAAATTCTTAACTCTAGCCTTTGAGGAACCAGCTACTGTTGAATATGCTTCTGATTCTTCTGATATCTATAAGTGTGCTAAATATAGTAAAATGACAGTAAATGTTATAAATGATAAAATTTATGACGATCTTTTTGCTACAAGAAGTAATTCTGTAAGTGCTGTATTATATAAAGAAGGCAGTATAGAATGGCAAGGTTATTTAACTCCAAATATTTATAGTCAAGATTATGCATATTCTAAGAATGAACTAAGTCTGGAATGTATTGATACTATAGCAACTTTACAATATGAACCTTATAAAGAAAAAGGAACTGATGCTATAGAAGTAAAGACATTTAAGGCACTTCTAAATAACTGTTTAAGAGGGCGTTATGAGAAAGTTTATTATCCACTAGAATTTAAATCTGGTAAAGTACTAGAAGGTGGTGGTAATGGACTTCCAGCTGGTTTTACAAGATTGGAATATATAAGAACTGATGGAAAGGCTTATGTTGATTTACCACTAGATAATAGAGATTTCTCTGACTTCTTTGGTAAGATTGGCTTAGGTGTAGAATCTTCTTTCAGAGCTGACTATAGATATATAGTTCCAAATATGTATAGAATAGATGAACCTTCTGCATATTTCTTTGGTGTTTATACAGATACTACAAAATTTGCTGCTGGTATATATGAAAGAAATGGAAGTGGAGATGCATTAGGTGTGGAATCTTGGTTAGGTTGGGTTGGTCCTGATTGTATAAGAACTTATGAGGAAGAATTATATAATAACGTTCCATATTATAGAAGAGATAGATTATTCTATAATAATGATAGTATAGCTACCTTAGTTAGAAATGGTTGGGATAATAATCTTAAATATTACTGTATATTGGAATATCCTAATTACTATTATAATAGAGTTAGATTAATAAAAGATACAGCAGCCACATTTAAGAAGATTAATATAGTCTTAAATGATTCACTTTCTTTAGATGAATGTAATATATTTACAGGTTATCAACAGATAGGAGATTATAAAGGAAACTTCTTTTATGCACATAATTTTATTACAGGACAACTTAGAGAAGAACAATCAGAAATCCCTAATTTAGGCGGTAATCCAAACTATTTAAGAATATTTGGATTTAAACCGGAAGGACCTAAACCTAGATTTGTATCTGATCTACCTGTTACTAATACAGATTGCGAATACTTCAGAGTTTATAGTTGGGGATCTTTAGTTATAGATTTAGTTCCTTGTATAAGACAATCTGATGGACAAGTAGGATTTTATGATTTAAAGTCTAGACAGTTCTTTGGAAATTCAAATACAGAAGGAACATTTATAGCAGGAGGTGTTGTAGAATATGATAGTGTAAGTGATACTTTATCAACTGATACTTTTGATAGTTATATAGGATTAGATAATCTTACAATTAGTGAGAAAACTTGGTATAAGGATTCAGATAAAACTTGGGATAAAAAGAAAAGTATATTTGAAAGTGTACTGAGTTATCTAGGATTAACAGCTATTGCAAAAGGAAAGTATTTATATCTATTGGATTATGAACACTTAAATATAAATTCACAATATCAAATTCTTGATAAGAATTTAAATTCTACAGGAGAAACTACATATCTAAATGATGTTAGAATCTGGGATGGTAGTGCAGACGATAACACTTCTGTATCTGTATTGAGCCCTTATAGTGAAGTTAAAGTTGGAATAAATACAAAGGAATACGATAATGTAATTGATAAGATGTATAAGACCTCAAAAGAATTAATTCCAGGACATACCTGGGAAGATTCTATTGAAACTGTTAGAGATAAAAAAACTTATACTACAATATGGAATGAAGTTGTATTAAAATCTAAATATAGTAAGTCTTATGTATGGAGTCCAGATCAACAAGAAGTATGGGTTCCACAAACGTCTGATTCTTATTTCAAAGCATTTTATGAATTAGATCCTAGTATAAATCCACAAGAAAGGGTTGATGCAGATGAAGCTATAGGATACGTAAGTAAGTTAAGTGATACTACTTATGAGAATACTACAGATACTTCACATATATCAAAAGCTCTGGATTTTAATAAAAGTAATAGTAATATAATACATATTATTCCTTTCCAACACAGAGATAATCCTGATAATTTTGGTATAAATAGAGCTCCGTTAGTTGAAATTAATGTAGTAAAAGATGATCTTGTAGTCCCTTCTAATGCATTTTTGATTCTTAATTTTGATATAACTTTCTCTACACAAGCTTGTTATAAATCCAGTGCTGGTAGTAGTGCTCCAAAT
>JAEEGL010705009.1_pt1 | contig 24336 bp, 22 predicted proteins | sample 9134231 | NCBI WGS metagenome assembly JAEEGL01 (sample SAMN16246548, study PRJNA631951) | gut metagenome | biome: gut microbiome; feature: rumen; material: fiber-attached | host: Bos | place: Iran: Karaj | collected 2018-10
AGGACGATAGAAATCCTCGCTGACAGCGACAACAGCCTTGCCAATCAATTTTTCCGGGCCTTTTACCACGATGCCTTTCTCATTGATACCTTCACCCTCAAACTTCAGCTCAATACCTGCATGTTTGAATGCAAGCTCAGTAAACTCACGAACACTATGCTGCACGCCTGTGGCAATCACAAAGTCCTCAGGTTTCTCCTGCTGCAGGATGAGCCACATACACTCCACATAGTCCTTGGCGTAGCCCCAGTCACGAAGGCTATCCATATTACCCAGATACAGGCAATCCTGCAGGCCCTGAGAAATACGAGCAGCTGCCAACGTAATCTTACGAGTTACGAAAGTCTCACCTCTGCGTTCTGACTCGTGGTTAAACAGGATACCAGAGCAGCAGAACATGTTATAAGCCTCACGGTATTCTTTCACAATCCAGAAGCCATACTGCTTGGCCACAGCATACGGAGAATATGGATGGAACGGAGTATTCTCATTCTGAGGAACCTCCTCCACCTTACCATAAAGCTCAGATGTTGATGCCTGATAGATTCGGCAAGTCTCCGTCATACCTAACTGTCGAACGGCCTCCAAGATACGGAGCACGCCCACAGCATCCACATCAGCCGTAAACTCAGGGCTATCAAAGCTCACCTGCACATGGCTCTGTGCAGCCAGGTTATATATCTCATCAGGATGCACCTTTCCAATCACGCCCAGCACACTCATTGAGTCACCCAAATCTGCATAGTGCAGGTGGAAATGAGGTGTGCCTTCCAGGTGAGCAATTCTTTCACGGAAATCTACAGAGCTACGACGGATTGTTCCATGAACATCATAACCTTTTTCTAACAAAAACTCGGCCAGATAGCTTCCATCTTGGCCAGTAATACCAGTAATAAGTGCTGTTTTCATCTTTCGATTTTTATGATTTATTATTTGATTATCGCTAGTTTAACTCCATCACACAGAAAGTGCCAGAAGAACTTAAAGCTGTCCATTGGGAACACACGACTGTGACGTGCGAAGTCCTTTGTCTTATTCCACGCTGAGCCGAGTTTCCCGTCTGCAGCTTCTCTATTATGACCAAAGTTACCAGTTTCAAGCACAAACGCAAGAATCATTTCTGCTTTCTTGGACCACTTCTTGTCAGAAGAGTAAAATGGCATTGCCTCCTTTGGCATACCGATATAATCCACAGCTAAAGCTGCAAATGACCTCCATTCACTCATCAGCCCCATCTTCCGTATCCGTGATTCCAGAAGTCCATTGTTCAGAGAGTCTTTATACTTCCAAAGCAATCTACACCAATCGCATATCTGCCTTAGCCCAATTCCTTCAATATAGAAATGATGCAATATATGGGTAAACACGAAGATCACATCAGAATCTATACCCGGTAGAAATACTTGTGTTTTACCATTTATCCAACTCCTGGCATTACCACCACAGAAAACATCATCCTGTGCTTCATCAATACCTCTGTCTATCCTCTTAGAAAGGCGACTATGTAATGTACCATGCAGTTCCACTACATACTCACCATTCAAAGTCATTCCTATATGTTTAAATGATTTGTATTCTTGTTCCACTTCATCAGCCAAAGGAATAAGGATTTTCTTTGCTCGTTGATAGTTATCCTCACTCAATAGCAAATCTACATCCCCAGACGATCTCCAAAGTGGCCGTTCATAGCATTGCGCAATTCCTTGCCCTTTCACCAATATGGTATAAACATCTTCCTTACGCAGTTTTTTTATTAAGCTAGCGACGAACTCATTCATCGCCTTATTCTGCTGCTCAATTATCTGAACCTCACCAATCCACTGCAATAGTACCTCCTGCGGGATTGTGAACCGTACGCTCGGCTTTGCCGCTTGGCTCGTCCAAGAATCATGAACCTTGAACCAATCAATTCCCGCCAATACAAGCCCAACCACCGATTGCTCTTCTACCAACTCATAAACCTTGTTCCAGTCTACAGGTTCCGTAAATCCTCGACTCCCCAAATCTGTAGTTTCGACGTCAGCCCAAAGTCCAGCTTTTACCAGCTCAAAGAATGCCTTTTGGCTATTATTCAAGTTCTCCAATTCTTGAAATAATTATTCGTGAGATTAGTGCGATTCGTGTTCGCTCTTCTCTGCATCACTTCTGAGTTCCTGCAGAATCCAAGTACACTCTTTGCCTACAAGCGCATACAAGATGCAGATAACCGTATAGATGATCATCTTCAAGTCATAGAAGATGCCAGCCTTCCGTACGTATGTATATTCCAGTTCACGACGAGTAGGATAAACCTTTTCCATATACACCTTCTCATCCGTGAACTGGTCACCATAGATATAGTCATATAGAGCTGCAGGGCCACTCAAACCTACAGGAACCTTGGCTGCCTCGTTCCACTTCCCATAACGGAACATATCGAACTGGTCTTCTGCCACGGGACGAGGGCCTATTATTGACATACTACCATTCAATATATTAATCAACTGAGGCAGTTCATCAATCTTGGCTTTACGGATAAAATGACCAAATGGGAATATACGGTCTTCATCAGGCCTCAGACTCGCCTCAGCTCCCTTCTTAGGGGCTTTCAGCACTTTCATCGACCTGAACTTATACATCTTAAAGGGTTTGTTTCCCTTTCCAATACGGTTCGCCTTATAGAATATCGGTCCCCAATCACTAATCAATATACCAATGATTGTCAGAAGGAATATTGGTGAAAGAACAACAAGTGCGATAAACGCACAGATAAAATCAAAAAATCTCTTTATTATCTGATACATAATACATTATTTTGCTATTGAGAAATCTGCTATCAGGATGTTATGATCAGATAAATTTGTATCTACCACTTTTACATCCTTCAGACTTAGTCTATCGTTATAATAAATATGATCTATTCTCAGTCTAAGCCATCCTTCATGATAGGTCGCTCCGTAACCCAAGCCCCCTTCCCACCATGCGTTCTTCAGGCCTGCTTCTTTCAGTGAATCCATGGGTGCAGATGCGTTAAAATCATTCATATCCCCCATCACGATTACTGGCAATTGGCACTCAAGGATTGTCTTTTTAATATTACCTACATCCTCTTTCCTCTTCTCTTGTGCTTTACGATAACGTTCCCAAAAGGTCTTTACTTTTGGAATTGAGTCTGTATTGTCTACTCCAATTTGTCCTTGATGGTTGTTACCCCAAAGATGACATCCTATAATAAAGATTGTATCTCTATTTGTAACGATTTTCGACTGAAGTGCTTGTACATCCTTATATATTATACTTGTCTTGTATTTACCCGACTCGACCAATGGCGTTTTACTGTAAAATATATCACCAGCCCTAATCTTTGCGTTCACATCTTCTCTATATGGATAATGCTCACTTAATAGAGAATCTATCACCAAACAACTGTCCAATGTAAATTCATTCAATTGAATAAAATCTGCATCTTGCGCTATAACTAATCGGGCTATCTCTTCTTGTACTTTTTCGTTTTCTATATTAGATCCACAAATATTCCATGTCAATATTCTCAACTGAGGGAATTCGTAATCATTGTTGGTATTAAAAGCAAAAACTTTGTACTTTGTATTTATCCATAATAATACAACGACAAAAGCAAGAGAGAAAAACAGACCCCAAATTTTCCATTTAGACTTATTTTTTAAAGTCTCAAAAACTTCCTCATAGATCTTATTAGACATCTTATTCTACAGTCCTAAAAGGCCATAATGCCTTGAACACCAAATATGTCTTATTACTCTTACCAAATACGAGTTTGATTGCGTAATATCCACATACAACCATCCATCGAGGGAACTGCAACACGTGTTTTGCTCTGCCTTCTGCTTTTTCAAACTTAATCAAGTCATTAATATCCAGCAGTTCAGGGTCTTTTATCACATGGATGGTATTATCCACCTTCTTATCAACCCAATCTACCAGAGCGGCAACAGCTCTAGTCACATTCAGCACCTCAAACTGTCCACCCTTGCCTATCTTATATGCCCAGTTCGGGTATTTCAAGTAATAGCGTTTCTCAATATCTCGCTTAACCTCTGGGGTATATACTGGTGAGAAGCGATAGATATTCCAGACCTTACAAATATCCTTCAAGCGACCTTCTGCCATCGCTTTACTCTTGCCGTAATTGGATATTGGATTCAGTTCCGTATTTGAAGTTATTAAGCCCTTCACCATACCAATGGCATCCACAGTACTGATGAACAATACAGGTACGTTGTTTTTGGTACAAGCCTCAAACAGATTCTCTGCACAATCCACATTCACCTTCTTGAACGCTTCCCATGAGGTATCAACAACGCCTTTAGTATGTGCCAAAGCAGCAAGATGAATACAGCGGTCTATCTTGTTTTCGCCAAACACTAGCATCACGTCTTCCTTTGACGACAAATCCAGAACAACAGGGATTAAGCCATCGATTTCTTCTTTAGGCTTTATCCTATCCACACCAATAATGGTATGTCCCTTTTCAATCAAGCCTTTAACAACATAGCTGCCAATCATTCCGGCAGATCCAGTTACCAATATATTCATATCTATTATTTTTCTTCTACAATAATGCCATTCTTTACCTTATACCACTTACGGCATATAGGTTTCAAGCACTCATCCCACTTGCTATCAAAGTATGCCTCATCAACTACAGAAATCCCATAACCGACAAGTGTATCAACCTTTTCATGATAGAAAGGATGTTGGTTAATGCTCTTTATCTTTCCACCCTCACAATTGAATGTGGTGCCAAGTATTTCCACTTTCACATCAGCAAAAACAGTTTGTAAGAAGTATTCTGATGATGCAGACAGGACTATCACACGATTACCCTGAGACACGTCCTTTTTTAGTATCACCATAATAGGAGAAAACTTATAACCCTTTGCTTGCTCAACACATGCCTCACGAAACGCTCTTTCATCAGAATGGAACAGTAGTTTGATCATCTTCTCCTTTTCACTTTTGACGGTACTCAGCTTCAGCTTTGATAACACCTTCAAGAAATAATAATAGCATCTATATAGAGACTTTATCCCCTTCATTTCAGAGTTAAACAACTTCTCCATGCTATCACCATACGAGAGCGTCCCGTCAAAGTCGTAAACAACAATCTTGCTCATGCTCTTCCAAACAATTTCTTCAGGTTATGCATATTGAATACCGACATCAGAATAAACAGCAGTGCCCTATCCTTCCTTGCATACGTCCAGTTGATAACACAGGTATTTTTGAAGTTCCAGAAATTTTTGATTTTCCCTTTCTTCTTTACCCAATTCAACAAATCTACAGGGAAGAACCATCTGATATAAGCTTCTTTTTTCATCTGTGGTTTCTCAATTGGAAGTCCCAAACAGACACGTATATAGTTTGACAACAGATTAGCACCACTGTATTCTGACAACATAATAGATCCCCAACTACGAGGGTTAGCTTCTATTAGTTTATACTCGCCACTTCTATCATCATAGATGTACTCCAGCATGATTAAGCCTTCCCATCCAGCATGTTCCAATAGTTGTATTCCTTGATTTATAAGCTTAGGATTATCATTCAGACATGAAAGTACAGTTACCCCTCCCTCTTCAGGGCTGGTTCGAATGCGCTTGTGTGTGTATGCACCTATAACCTTTCCTTTATGACATAAGAAGAAACCTCCCTGGACTTCTTTACCGTTAGACAGTAGTTCTTGAATAAGATAAGGTTCTTTGCTCAATGCAGTCTTAATTTCATCGGTATAATCTTCTTTCTTATACAACCGGTATTGGCCATGACTGCCAGAACCTATTTCGGGTTTAAGCAAAACAGGATATTCTACAGTAGGCAAATCTTCCACCTTGTATTCTTTGGGGGCAGGAAAACCATTCTCAAGACAATAATGATTCAACGATCGTTTGTTGCGGAACATCTTGTACATAGAATAAGATGGTAAAAGGCATACAACATTTCCTTGTCCATATTTCCCTATGTATTCCGCAACATAATCAGTAGTCTGCTCTTCGCCTGGAAAATATATAATTTTATCCTGTCCGTATTTCTCTAACAGCATCTTGAAATCATGGAAGAAAGCATCCTTCCCATCTTCAGTCCTTAGCTTCTCAACGGCACAACGTCCGTAAGCAAGCTTACAGAACAGTGCGCTCTTGATTGTGCCTAATATTAGATGTTCATTAGGAAACAGTTTTTTGATAATTGACACATTATCAAACTCTTTCCTATATTGCACATCTGTTATCAGTATATGGATCATATTAAGCCTTCTTTGATTTCATTTTTCGCTTTTCCTCACGCTTCACCTTAGGTATTACTGTCAGGAAATGCCAGCATCTTCTAATTTGTTTCTTGGGCTCTTCAAAGATACGTTGTAGCCATATAAACCTTAGTCCTCCTATCTGCATCTTTGGTTCATTAATCGCGCCAACGTAGTAGTTGAAAGCAGCACCAATACCAAACATTACACCTTGTTTTAAGTGTGGGAGCATCAAACTCATGAAACGTTCCTGCTTAGGAGCACCCAAAGAAACCCAAATCAAATCAGGTTTTATTTCGTTGATTTGAGAAGCTATACCAGCGTAATCAAAATCCTCCACCTTTGCAAATGGTACAGGCTGGTATTTCAAGTTTTCAGGATTACCGCCATCCGCTCTCATCTTATCAACTATCTTTTGATATGTTTCTTCGGTATTACCTAGAAGCAATTGCTTATATGGCTTCTTTATATAATGTTCAAAAACCCTCGGACCGTTATACGCTTCAAATTTCTGACCATAAATATCACCTGCCATTTTGGCTATATAGCTACTATCGCAGGTATTTACGAGAGCATTTCTCACCACCTTCTGGTACTCCGGGTCTTTACATGTTACTGACAATACATTGCCATCAACAACACATACATACCCTTTCCCCTTTTCCGATACACATTTTTCAATTGTATTTCGGAAAGCATCGTGATTAAACTCAAGTTTTATATTAAAAATATCCATAATTCCTTAATTATAAATGCTCAGAATGTGGTTATAATAATTCTCTTTGTTATTAATTATCTTTTGGTCATTCCTGAATGCAAGCTTATGAAAACACACTTGACTTGTTAACGTATCCCATTTCTTTTGATTAAACTCTTCTCCCCAATGATGCAGCAGCACCAGACTGTTGAGACTTTGGCCATAGGGCATTGCAAGAATCTGCTCAGGGGATTCTTTGCTAATTACCGCAAAGAACAGGTGGAAGATATAGTAGTCCAACACGCAGTCGTAGTCTTTCCAGTAAGCATACAACATATCTCGTACCGCCATCAATACTTCGTTATTCGAGCAAGCTGATATAAACCAATTCGAAATACTTACAGGAATGCTCCCCTGCTTTGTGTATTGAAACAGGAACAAATCTGCATCCAAAAACTCCAGCATTTTATGCTTTAGTTGAGAGTTTAGAGTTGAGAGTTTAGAGTCAGTGGCAAGTTTGGAGTCTTTCTTGTTTTCGTTATCGTTATGGTTATCGTTAACGTTGCCAGTGCATAACACGGTGCTGTCAATCCACGTTCCTCCATACTTGATCAGTAACTCTAACCTCAACAGGTCAGAAAACAATGCCGGTGGTATCTGTTTCTTCTCCCACTTCGTTACTATATAATCAGGTAATTCAATGTAATCCTTCCAGTTTTTTGCATCAATCACCTTTATCTCATAGACCCCACTTATACCTTGACCTTCTTGAACTTTTGAACCCTTAAATTCTTGAACCAACGAGGCATAGCACGCCTTTACAATCTGAGGAGCCTCGTCCAGTCCCTGAAGCCAACACCACCAAATCACCTTCGGATGCTCATGTTTCAGTACTCTTGAACCATTGACCTTCTTGAACTCTTGAACCTTTGAGCCGTATTTCTGAACAAGAAAAGGCTCAACCTTGCGCAGCACTTCCGGATAAATTCCTTTAATAGACTGCCGCTTTATCAAGCAACTAAAGAAGCCTTTGACAGCAGTACAAAGAACTCCAATCTTGGCATACTCAATGACTAGCCTAATCCCTCCAAACTGCCGATAGAGAAAAATAAGTTTCTTATAATCCACAGCAATGCTATTGCTCAATATAATTAGGATGTCGTAATCAAACAAACAATCATTTAAAAGGTATCTGCATCAACATACACAATTGCAGAATCATATATCTTGTTAATATTGCTAGATGGCATAAAAACGGATTCGGGCAATGGAGCTTGAGTAACAACCGCCCTCTTTACAGGAACTTGATTGTCACCAATCCTTACAGTCGTATTTTTGAACCACCCAGAAGGAATATCTGTCTCCTCTCTAATTGTTTTCTTTATCCAACCCCTGCTTGCGGTCTTTTCAAACATTAGCAACTGAACATACATTTTATCTGCATATTGGCTAAAAGACACAATCATTCTTAAGTCGTCTTTATTCATTACAACATCCTCATCCAATACCAGTTCCGTTTTCTTTGTCCCTTGCCAATATAACGAAACAGAGGATTGCCCCACTTCAACACTCATTGACTTCTCACCATTTATCTCTATCAACTTACCTCCATTGTCAATACACCTAAAATCTACCAGCATCTGCAAACTACTCGTATGAAAAGATTCCTCTTTTATGATATTGGCATTCTGTTGGTTTTGGTAGAAATATTTTGCTCCGTCAATGTTCCCTATATTCAGATTATCAACTTGATTTTTGGAACATAACGACTGCACATTCCGGAAAGGCTCATTGAACATCAATCTGCCATCAGCATTCAATACCTTTATATCAGAGAAGATATCAGGATAATAATAGGATACTGCATCATCCACAATAACCGGAGAGTGATAAATGGCACCATACTTCTCATTATAATTCATAACAACACAATTAGAGAACGTGTTATAGAGGTTTCTAATCATAAACCCACATGCTTCTACATCAGGATTATAATGATATGGATATTTGCTATATCCGTCGGTATTGGACATACAATTTGTGAACGAATTATACATTCCTTCAACTATAAAACCTTTCCCGTAGTTGTCCTGGGTCTCACAATTCATAATTTGACATCCCGAGGCCTTTACAACAATGCCTCCATATTTTTTTGCGTCTGCACTACCGTTAAAGATACTCTTTATATTGCTAATCTTGTCATCACCACCTACTACTACAAGGCCATTCTTTCTGTTATTAGTAACATAACAGTTGTAAATAGAACTGTCGGCGCATGACATTATCACACCATTTCCATTATGTGAAAATGTTGAATTACAAATGTTGATGTTGAACCCTCTGAACTTTATGTGAAGGCCTGTTTCGAACTTATATACACAAACATTATCTATTGTTACCCATTTATACCCTTGAGATTTATCCCATTGTGTAGTGTTTGAATAAAGATAATGATGATTCTCACCATAGCCACCAGATTCCTCAAAAAAAATACCAGTATTCACATTTTCACCTAATATCGTCAAATTTGCAATTTTCAATGCTGCAGATATATCTCTGATAATAAGACAATGCTTTTTCTCGCCTTTGGATTGTTTAATGACAGTGGCACCATTCCCATTTCCAATAAGTGATACTTTGGGTCCTAAACTAAGTGTGCCCACCAAATAAGTTCCACTACCTAATGACACGGTACCTCCGCCTAATTTAGCAAGTGAATCTATTGCCATCTGTATTGCATACGTATCGTTATGTTTTCCATCTCCTTTGGCACCAAACACATCTGGAGAAAGAACGCCTCGGACAGCAAGTCTTGGCTGGGCATCAATGCTAAGCCCATAGAATCCCCAAAATAGAAATAGAGAAAGGATTAAACGACTCATGACCTTTTCAATTAAACCAATCTCAAACCACAAATATAATCGTAGACATTCTTTGCATAAATCTCCTCAGAATAATACTTACGTGCGTCAACATAAGCTTGGTGGCTGATTTTTCTATAGTGATTATTTGATGAAAAAAGTTCTTTGAAAACTTTAAGAAATTCATTTTCCGTTTTAAAGAGATATCCATTAAAGCCATTTTTTATTATTTCAGATGTTCCACCACTATTATATCCTATGACTGGTATTCCTCTCTGCATAGCCTCTACTGTAACACGACCAAAACCTTCCATTCTAGAAAACATTAGCAAGACATCCATTTCTTTATAAATAATGTCTGTGTTCTTTTCAAATCCATGAAATATCACATGACTGCCTAATTCAAGCTGTTCAACAAGACTATACAACTTTTTTTTGTAAGGCCCCTCTTTATCTCCCCATATATGCAGCACTGTGTTAGGATATTCAACTAAAATAGATTTTAAATATGTTATCGCAAGATGTTGCCCTTTACCTTCGACCAACAAACCCACAATGCCAATATTTATCTGTTCTGACAAATCCCTTTCTATGTAACCATCCGTATTATTTTTAACACCATTATAAATCACGACATGATTAGGTGGAAGTTGCTTTGACATTTGAATATGTTCAGCAACAGTTCGCGACACATAAATCACAGCGTCACTTTTATTAATAAACTTTCTTTTTGCCTCGTTACCACCTATAAAAAACATACCATGATCCAAATCCAAAAAATCCCTAATATGTGTTACATGCTTCACTCTCAATATCTTTGCTAAAAATAATCCCAAATTATCTGCATTTGAATTAGAATATATTAAATCGGGGTGATACCACCATATTCTTATTAGCAAAAAAGGAAACAATAACAATGTCATCACTTTTAGAAGAAATATTATCAACTGTTGCGGCAACGTCCAATCCTTTTTATATATAAAAAGACTTGAAAGATATGGAAATCTTATATATTTTATATTTTCCTCTAACAATTTATGAGATAAATCTCCCTCTTTTGGCAGCAATAAACACACATCCTCTCCTTGTTTACGAAAATACTCCAGCAAGGACAATAAAGAACGGTTTGCACCATATAAAATTGGGTAATTTGTTATAAATAATATTCTCATAGTTTACGACTTGTCAAATAATCTTACTATACACCACAGAGAACGTAGGGAACCTACTCTGCGCATAATCAAATTTATTGTTTCAAAAATATAAGTTTTAAAAGATATAATACCATCATATTCATAATCATATACAGGATTTACTTTCCTAAAAAAAGCTCTCAATTTCATTGCACATTTTACACCTTCCCCTTTTTTTCTAATTTTTGAATAAGGTTGCGATTTCGTCACCTCTTCTATGGGCACGTTTTGCAAGAAAATATCCTTTACTCCAGAGCATTCCTTAAGCATATTATCCCAGTCTTTATTTCGAGTTACTATAGAACTTATACCAACAGTATCGTGCAAATAAGGCTCGCAGTGAATATCGCCAAAACTAATATCTGCCAACTCACCAAAATGATCAATGCATAGTGCACAACGACTATTTACAAAGAAATTATGTGTACCATGCCAATACTTTTCATATTTCACTTTTTTAATAAGATTACCACTTTTATCTTCTACCTTCATGTAACCCAAGCATCCGTCATCGCGGAAAGAGAAACGACCGATGTTGTCACGTTTCATACCATAATGCCATAAGTAATAATCCATTGAATGTTTGGTCTTTGTAAGAGAACAGTAAATGGCAAAATACCCAACTATTTTATCACGTATTTTCTTCTTTTTTTCTGCTAGCATTCTTATGCCTTGAATTTGACATGGAAGTCCAACAACCACGATTTTGCCTTCAAATAGTTCCAAATCAGCTAGCACGTTGTCATACGAAAGCACTAAATATTTGCTACCTCTACTAGACAATATCTCCTCTTCTGCTGTTGCAATGAAAGGTTCAGGTTCTAAAGGATTATCTTTCCTATATCTAATCACCACTGCTCCGTCGATGATTTTTGACTTCAGCAGATAAAGTAGGAATTGGGTTACAACACCACCTGAAGCAGAGTGAAACCTGATATCCTCATTATTACTATGAGCAATATATGAATTTAAATAATATCCACAATACCTGTTACATTCTATCCCTTTCTGTTCTGAAAACAGATTCTCTGACAAGTGCTGTAATTCGACACCTTTTCCTGGACAAATATCATAACAGAGTCCACAGCTAATACATGCCTGTAAATCTACCTGCGGAGTATTACGCTCTTTTCCATAATGAAAAGAAATAGCATTCTTAGCACAAATGCTTTTACATACTCCACAGCTACAGCATAAACCTTCTTTTACAACTTTGCCTACGTTTTCTTTGGTCATGCTATTCAATAGTTGATAGAATGGTTTTCAGGTATTCGGATGACTCTTTTCTAAACTCCGCCAGCAGTTCGTCCACTTTTGAATAATCAATCTCCTGTATTTCGCTAATATGATTAATACCTTCACTCGTGTTTCTAATCAGTCTTTCAGGATGGTTTACAACACCTAGTAAAGTGTCTATACGGGACGTTGTAGAATGTCCTTTACCATTTTCAAACCGATCAAATACCAAGAATTGTTTATGGAACTGGAGAGAGAAAACTGAAGCATGGAAAGAATCCGTGCAAACGAACTCTGCATTCTTTATAAGGTACATAAACTCAGCTGGTCCTACATTATAGGGCAGCAAATCTGCGTATCCTTCGTCTGAATCGACGTACTCAACGATATGTGGCAAAGCAACTATCTGACAATTCAGCATTGTTTTAAGCATTTTTACAAACTCTCGTTGCTGCGGGTTATTACCCAGAAAATAGCAGAATATATACTTTTCTTCTGGCTTTACACTGTCCGATAGCATCGGAGTCCAGTCCTCCGCAGTCATTAATAATGAAGGGTCGCACACAACTGGCGCTACTTTACCTGTCAAATCTCTAACAATTTGCGCCCCTGATTTTTCTCGACATGAAATATAATCAAATCTATTAAGAAAAGTTTTATAGGCACTTCGCTTATTTTCTACTATGTCAGAAACGCCAAAACTAGCCGCATACGCAACTTTTTTCACTTCGTCAGGAACAAAAGAAAGAGTAAAGAAATCCTTCAACAAATTCATTGGATGCCAAAGTTGGTCGCTTCCAAGTAAAACAAGAGGATACTCTTTCGCTTGAATAGTGAGTTGCGCTCTGGTTTTACAAACAACAGGTCGAACAATATAATCTTTACGAAACTGTTCAAAAGCTTTGGCTCGTTTAGCCAAATTAGATTTCAAGCCTGCATGCTTAAAGCCTATTACTTTGCTTAATAATATCTTCTTTAAAGTCACCTTGAATAACTCTACATCCCGCATTCGCAAGAGGATTCTCCAATAAGGCTCTTTATATCGGATAATTTCTGGTTCGAGACCATCCTCTTTCACTTTTTCTTGTAAAGCATACGACTGAAGAAGGCTCCCATAATTATTTAGAGTTGCACAGATGTAGCCTATTTTTCTCATTTTAATGATATTTAAACTTTTATTACTCAATTCCAATGTCAAGGAAGTTTATAAAATGTAAAAAACTTAACAAACACTCGTATAATGAAATAAAAAATATCATGTATCCATGTTTTTTTATTGTCTAACAAACCGAAAACAAGATAAAAAACTAAACCCTGTTTCATATTATAATCATACGCATCTTGATTTTTGTATTGTTTAATTAGTCCTATTCTCTCACTCCAAAAGAATTTGAAAAAACTTTCGACAAACAAAGGCGAAAAATAGCGAGTATTGCTACGTAAAACAGATTCACTTTGACGGTAACCAGTAGTTACTTTATCAAAATAATAAAATTTATAGCCTTTATGTAATAAGTCAATCCATTTGGGGGTATCCTCAATTATAAGATATTCCTCTTGGTAAGGATTATCCTTTAGTATTTGGGTTAGCATGAAACTTGATGAAGGCGGAATGTGGTTTTTCTTCAGCACAAACATAAACTGTTCATAAGCATCCTTTTCAAAAAACCTTTTTTCCTCTTCGGAGACAAAATGTTTGTTGCTAGGGTTCTTCGCATCTGTGAAATACAGAATATCGGAGAAAACAACATTGGCTTCGGGATGGTTTGTAACGAACGCCACATTATCTTCCAAACAGTTTGGGAACATGATATCATCACCATCTATGAACTTCATCCATTCCCCCTTTGCGGCAAACAGTGCTCTATTATAGTTCCCTGCCGTTCCTGTATTGTGCTCGGGCACTATTACCTCTGCTCTTACAAAACGGTCTTTGTTTTTCGACATCCACTCTTCACAAATAGCAACAGTATTATCTGATGACTTATCATCCGACACTATCAGTTCTACATTTTGGTAAGTCTGTGCCTTAATACTTTCCAGGAGATCTAATATGTACTCCGACGAGTTATAGGCGATGACACCGACTGTAATTAGAGGATTGTATTTTTCTTGAGCCATACTTAAAAGGCATTTATTAATCTTACTACTTCAGCCACTTCTTCAATCTTTATTGCCGGTCCTATTGGCAAACTCAATTCCTCATTTGCAATCTGCTCGGTAATTGGCAGACTCATGCCATTCCACTCCTTATAACACTCCTGCTTGTGTGGAGCTATAGGATAATGACATACAGTACCCACACCATTAGCTTCCAGATAATCATGCAAATCATTACGCTTACCGTCAGCTACCAGAATTGGGAACAAATGGTATGCATTCTGGTCATCTGGCAGCAAATCCGGCAGTATGATCAACGGATTATTGATATGCTCATAGTAATAATGAGCAACCTCTTTACGGTGGGCATTATCCTCAACCAGATACTTCAACTTCACATCCAAGACAGCTGCCTGGATCTCATCCAAACGACTGTTGCGGCCAGTGTATTTGAATACATACTTCTTCTGTGATCCATAGTTTGCCAAAGCACGTACTGCTGCAGCCAATTCAGGATCATTGGTGGTAACAGCTCCTCCATCACCAAGAGCACCAAGGTTTTTGCCTGGATAAAAGCTATGACCTGCAGCATCACCAATGCTACCAGTAATGCGACCGTCAGTATGTTTACAACCATGAGCCTGAGCGTTATCTTCAACGAGTTTCAGGTTATACTTCTTGCACAAAGCGCCAATCTTATCTGTATAAGCATTGCGACCATAGAGATGAACAATGGCAACAGCCTTAGTTCTTGGAGTGATAGCTGCCTCAATGAGGTCGTCATCTATCTCAAGAGTGTTGAGTTTGGGCTCCGCGAGAACAGGCTTCAGGTTATTTTCTGTGATAGCCAGAATTGTAGCGATATAGGTATTGGCAGGAACAATCACTTCGTCACCAGGCTGCATCACGCCCATCTCGATATATGCACGGAATATCCAAATGAGGGCATCCAAACCGTTGGCACATCCTATGGTATATTGGGTTCCAATAAACTTAGAGTAGTTCTCCTCGAACTTTTCGTTTTCCTTGCCTTGAAGGTACCAACCTCCGTTTACAACACGGCTTACTGCCTCATTTATTTCTGCTCCATGAAGAGCCGTTACGTCCTTTAAACTTAAAAATGGTATATTCATATTTAATTGCCTTTATTTTCTGAATTCAATAAAATCTTCGTATGAGCGGATGTAGTCGCTCTGCAAATACACATCAGATGCAAGAACCATTGCAACAGCTCCGGAAGAAAAATCAACTAAGTCTCTCCAAAGTCCAGGTTTTACATACAGCCCTTGGTACGGCCTATTCAAGAAGAAACTTCTTTTACATTTTCCATCATCCAGTGTCACTGTAAATGAACCACTGGCCGCTACAATCAACTGACTCAATTCCTTATGGGCATGTGCACCACGGTTCTCACCTCCCGGAACATCATAGATATAATAGACACGCTTAACATCAAATGGTAGGGTCTTCCCATTCTCCACAACGGTCAGGTTGCCATTCCGGTCGCTATGGTGCTTGTCAAGTTCAACCATTGTGCAGTCGAATACACTGAAACAACCTCCATTCATATCTTTACGTGACACAAGAGGTTCTATTACCAAAGGTTGGCACTCACTCTTAGCATATTGTTTAAAAACCTCATAATCCCTTATATAATCATCTGCAGAGTAAGGCGTACTGCCAAATTCAAGGGCAAGTGCATTTGTGGAAAATTCTTTAATTTCTCTCCACAATCCTTGGGGTATGTATAATCCATAATAGGAACGATTCAACACAAATGTCTTCGTGTTAACACCGTCATCTACAACTATCTCAAAAGCACCTGAAAGGGCTAACACCAACTCTTCATTATTTTTTTCTGCATGCCCCCCACGTGCAACACCACCTGGTACGTCGTATAGCCAATATACCCTTCGAATTTCAAAAGGTACATGCTTGTGTTGTTCCACGAATGAGAGGTTCCCTCTAACGTCAAGGAACTTTGGAAGTTCTATAATTCTACAATCGTTTACCGTCATAGAGTAACCTTGTTATTTGTTAATAAAATATTTAAGTGCAAACCATTTATTAATGATATAGCCTATTCGAATAACTGTTTTTAGGTTAGGAACTAACTCCTTCAACTTCTGAAGGCTTACCTCTTTAAATTGGGGGGCTTTATTATTCAATATTAACTTGTAATAAATATAAGCGAAGCGATATAATCCGATTCTGTGTTTCTTCCAATCCTGCTGGAACTTATTCAGATTATATAGTCGTCCTGTTATAGCTTTCTTGTTGTCAGTAGAAATTGCATCTTTTGCACCAACATAATAATCAACAAGGACCTTCTCAACCGTAGTATAACAAGCAGTCTTGCTGAGTCGCAAATGGGTGTCCCATTCTTGCATACAGGGACAGTCTTCGTCTAGCCCACCAATATCTATCAACTTAGACTTTCTAATGATAGCGTGGTTAAAGTCAACATAAGTTTCACCAGTAAACAACTTATTTCTAATACTACCGCAATTTCTCCATTTAAAAAATTTCACCACCTCCCCTGTGTCAACATCCAAGACTCTCGAAAAACATTGGACGACATCAGCATCATCCCTGATAGCGGCATATAATTCTAAAAGGCAATCTGGATGAAGTTGATTATCCGAATCAAAAAAGAAAACCCAATCAGAGTTACAACTATATAGTCCAGTATTTCTTGCACCTTGAGCTCCTTTTTTTCGTTCATTTAGCAAATATCTAAAACGGGAGTCACTATTCGAAAATAATTCGACAATACTTTTTGTATTATCAGTTGAATGATCATCAACTACTATACACTCCCAATCTGTGAATGTTTGACCTTTTATGCTCTCTAATGTATTCTTAATAATACTACCCCTGTTATATGTTGGGATGATAATACTAATCTTCATAATTAAAGTCTAAAAACGAATATCTTACTTTATTTTTTTAGAAACATTCTATAATGCAACGTCTTATTTGTGTTCATAATAAGAACAGTATAAAAAAGAACCCAAAACCACAAATTAAAAGCTATAGAATCAGATGTTTGCAACTGCAAGAGAGAAGCCACAAACAACGAAAAAAGGGCTAATTTATTATTGTCTTTCGCAAAAATGATCCTAGGGGTCGTAAAGATCTTTTTTAAAAATACACAAAACAACACAAAGCCAATCAATCCCATCGTCATCAACATCTCAATAAATACATTATGAGGGTATACTCCTCGAAATATCCCATTTGTAGTTACAATTCTGAAATAAGATCCATAAACAGGAGATTCCAAAAATTGATTAAAACCTAATATATAAGTACTATTTTCTTGGTTTTCCAAATCAAATCTTCCAGTAGATGCTCCCTCATAAATGGCAGCATTTATTCTTTCACCCGCATATGAATTAACTGAAGATATCCAGCCAATTAGCACATCAATATTATAATATATTATAAGACTTAATAGCGAAGCAATAATAATATATATAAATGTTTTACGACTTTTGATATAATAGCATATAGCAACATTCACAAGACACCAAAGTAAAGGTCCTCTCCTACCAGACATAAATAATATATATCCCACTGCTATAATTATCACAATTGCTATGAGACGGCTTGCTAATATATTGTCAGATAAATCATCATAAAAGATAAGGGACATTACCAAAATGGGAGCATTACAATAGGAAAGGGACAAAACATTAAATGATGTTTCCTCAACGAGAGCATCTTCATCTTGAAAGAATCCAACTCCAACAGTTGCTACATAATAAATGGTTGGCAGCAGGGTGAGGAAAAGAGACAAATAGACGAATTTTCTCATGTTAAACTTATGACAAATGGTTTCAGCACAGAACAAATAACCAAATATCAACAACGTTAAAGTAAAGAATCCTCTTATCTCTTTAGGAACACCAAGTAACTCATTCAATGGGTAAACTCTCAGAACTGTCATATATAAGAATATATATATACTATAAAGTGAGAAGAAAAAAATAAAAAACGGTTTTCTAAATCTCAATCCGTAATGTTTTTTTTGATATATTAGCATTAAGAGCAAAAAAATATAATATATAAGTGTAAAAAATGGACTTATATTTGGGTACAGCCACTTACAAAAATTGTCAAGAAGAAGAGTTGATATATTAATTACTGAAATTGCAACTATCCACTCTATTTTTTTATCTATAAATCCCATGTCTAATTCTTGTTTATTTCCAAATAGATTTTCAAATAAAAACTCTCTAGTATTTCTTACGTTTAGATGTAAACTCAAAACATGGAGAACTTTACTCAGTACTAACAGAGTTGATTAATAATACAAAAAATTGAAATATTTTGTTATTATGTGCATTTTAAATCGAAATACACTAAACCGCTGATACTTCTTTATTTATGCGTTTTCTTACCAGTGAGAGTGCTAATGACCTTTCTTGCTTTGAGAAACCTATAGTTACAATTACAAATATGCTCCATATAACGGAGAAAATGCATACCAATACTAAACCAAAAAATGTTTGTGGAAAATACTGGTTTACAAAAACAGGAAGCAAAAACATTAGAAAACCCGTAAAGGTATTATGTAAAAAAATTGAAATCACAAAATCTTTCAAATCAATTTTTACGTAATAATTCATCAGAATCATTCGGGATAGCAATGCCAATACTTCTGTAAAAATAGACGCATACATTACTGAATAGGGGGGCATGCCCATTTTAAGAACCATATATGACAAAGGAAGATTAATGAACAAAATTGCCATTATAACTATCTGAAATACCATTATTTTTCCGGTAGCCTGTATACCTGTTGTAAATGGCTCTACCATACTAGTAACTAAAGCCGCTATAAGCGTTAATTGAAGGAATTCTAGTGTAAAGTCAGGAACTTCCTCTAGCCATAAATTAAGGACATAATCAGCTCGAACAAATAAAGGTACAACAATAATCGCAAATAAATAGAACGAAAACTTTGAAGAATATCTAACTAGGGTTTTCATTGATTCAATTTCCCCTGCAGCATATCGTTTTGTAATTTGAGGATTGACAGCTTGCTGATAGCTCGACACAAAATTTCTTGTTACCGCTGAAACTTGATTTGCTATGCCTCGTGCCGCATTTACAGCTGGACCACAAAATATATTTACTATAATATTAACAGCAGGCCCACTCATAGCAATTCCAAAATTCCCCATAAAACTCCATCCGGAAAAAGCAAACATTTCTTTGAACAACGTAAAATCACGTACAATTTTAAACCGGCATTCTTTGAATTTTGAAATTGTGTATAATCTATATAACAATAAATTTAAAAAAGCAACTCCAAGTAATAAAAGTGAATATAGTATTAATTTATCAAGGGTAAACACTTTTAATACATAGATAATCGCTAATTGTAAAATAGCATCAAGCACACTAACAATAGCAAAAAAATGCATATGTTCATGTGCTATTACACTAGCTTGGTTGGGTGTATTTATAATTTTGAAGATAAATGTAAGTATGGCTCCTTGATAAACCCAATTTGCAGCTATCATCCTCTCATCAGGAATATTCATTTTATTGTTTAGAAACCATAATCCTACTGTTTCAGCAATAAAGAGAATAACAACAGCTATTGTCAGATGAATTAGAATGGATGTAGAATATACATCCTTTTGTCGCTCGATGTCAGATCGACCTTGTTCAAATGATATAAATCGCTGTGAGGAGGCAACCATTGCATTGTTTAAAAAGCCAAACATAGCCACTACGCCAGCTACGACATTATATATGCCATAGTCTTCTATCCCCAACGTTGCAAGAATAACCCTTGATGCATAAAGATTTATAACGATAACAACAAGTGTCCTCATATACAAGTACACTGTGTTTTTCGCTATCCTTTTATTGTTTACAATCTCTGACATCTTATATTATATTAGAAAGCCATCATCCATACGTTATATCTGGTATGAATCTGATTATTTCTTTCTTGATATTTCAGGATGAGTGAAGCTAAGAGATGTAACCTCTTCCTTCATCTCATCAATGACCTTCAATAAGTATTGACCATACTGGTTCTTCAGCATAGGCCTAGCAATCTCTCTCATACGCTCTTCGCTTATCCAACCATTACGGTAAGCGATGCCCTCCAAGCAGGCAACCTTGAGGCCCTGGCGTTTCTCAATAACCTCAACAAAGGTAGAAGCCTCAGCAAGGCTATCATGTGTTCCAGTATCCAACCAAGCAAAGCCACGACCGAAGACCTGAACCTTGAGTTCGCCGTCTTTCAGGAATTCCTGGTTAACAGTAGTGATTTCCAGTTCACCACGGGCAGAAGGCTTAATATGCTTGGCCACATCTACAACTTTATTGGGATAGAAGTAAAGACCTACAACAGCATAGTTGCTCTTAGGTTCCTTTGGTTTCTCTTCAATGCTTAGACAATTGCCTTCCTTATCAAATTCGGCCACGCCATAACGCTCAGGGTCAGATACCCAGTAGCCAAAGACCGTTGCTTTGCCATTCTGGTTGGCATCATTAACGGCATTGCGCAATAACTTTGTGAAACCAGCACCATAGAAGATATTGTCACCTAATACAAGGCAAGCACTATCATTGCCAATGAACTTCTCGCCTATGATGAATGCTTGTGCCAGTCCGTCTGGAGAAGGTTGTTCAGCATACTCAAAGTGTACTCCATAATCGCTACCATCACCAAGGAGGCGCTTGAAGCCAGGAAGATCATACGGAGTCGAGATAATCAGAATATCCCTGATGCCTGCGAGCATCAGCGCACTGATAGGATAATAAACCATCGGTTTATCATAAATCGGGAGCAACTGCTTGCTTACACCCTTAGTAATAGGGTACAGTCTAGTGCCGGAGCCTCCGGCTAGGACAATTCCTTTCATAATTAATCTCGTTTAAAAATATCTCTTGTGTAAACCCTATCAGCCACATCATCCAAGCAGCTATCATAGCGATTTGCTATGATGGCCTTACTTTGAGCCTTGAATTTCTCAAGGTCATTAATAACCATTGAACCAAAGAATGACTCTCCATCAGGAATGGTGGGTTCGTAGATGATGACCTCAGCACCTTTAGCCTTGATACGTTTCATGATACCCTGGATGGCGCTCTGGCGGAAATTATCAGAGTTAGACTTCATTGTCAGGCGATACACTCCAATAACACATTTCTGCTCTCTGTTGACATCCCATTGACTGCTACCATCATAATAGCCTGCTTTGCGGAGGACTTCGTCAGCAATAAAATCCTTACGAGTGCGATTACTCTCAACAATGGCTGTCATCATGTTCTGAGGTACGTCCGCATAGTTGGCCAACAACTGCTTGGTGTCCTTAGGCAGACAGTATCCGCCATAGCCGAAGCTTGGATTATTGTAATGAGTACCAATACGTGGGTCAAGACCGACACCAGAAATGATGGCCTGAGAATCGAGGCCTTTGACCTCGGCATAGGTGTCGAGCTCGTTGAAGTAGCTGACACGGAGTGCCAAATATGTATTCGCAAACAACTTCACGGCTTCAGCTTCTGTCATTCCCATGAGGAGAACAGGGATGGAGCCTCTCCCCCCGCCCTCCCCAGAAAGGGAGGGAGCCTGCGCGTCCTTGCTGGGGCCAATGGCGCCTTCGAGAAGGAGATTGGCAAAGGCCTTGGCTTTTTCTTCTGCCTCTGGATTGCCAATGGCTGTGATGGCAGCATTCTCCTCATCCCATTTCTTGTTGCGCTCTGCAGGGAGTATCTTTGGATATCCCACAATAATGCGTGAGGGATAGAGGTTATCATAAAGTGCCTTCGACTCACGCAGGAACTCTGGCGAGAACAGTAGGTTGAACTTTTTTCCTTGGAGGGTTGGATCGGTCAAGAACTTCAGGGCGTACTTGACGTACAACGAGCGGCAATAACCCACAGGGATGGTACTCTTGATGACCATCACCGCGTCAGGATTGACACTCAGCACGAGATCTATGACATCCTCGATATGGTGGGTATCGAAGAAATTCTTCTGAGGATCATAATTGGTAGGAGCAGCTATAACTACATAATTAGCATCCTTATAGGCTGCTGCACCATCTAGAGTGGCTGTAAGGTCCAAATCCTTCTCTGCCAAATACTTCTCAATATAATCATCCTGAATGGGGGAAATACGATTGTTAATCTTTTCCACCTTCTCAGGGATTACATCCACTGCTGTGACATGATTGTGTTGTGCCAACAATGTGGCAATGCTCATGCCCACATAACCTGTTCCTGCTACTGCAATATTTTTACTCATTTTTATATGATTTTAATCTTTCAATATAATTTAAACATATGATGGATAACCATATTCCTGATAGCATTCGCTATCCATAATCTCACTATGGCCTATATCCAATAATACCTGTGCCTCCTCGTCTATCTTGTATTTATTGATTTCATCGTATATCCACTTCAAGGCATATTCGGGACTGTACATATCGTCGAAGTAGCAGTAATGCTCATCCTCCACAAAATGGTTTGCCATTGACTTCAGCAATTGCAGGTACATTGTCACGGCCTGTTTGTACATGCCAACTTTCAGCTCCTCTGCAATCTGCTCACCCACAGAAGAAATCTCCTGTGCTATCTTGTCGCAATCATCATCAATATTCTGAGTGTTGAAGATTGCCTCGTATTGTGGATTTATCTCTATCATATTTTTGAAAAAGGGGCTAGGATTATCAGGTTATTGAACCTTTTTCTTTTTATGAGAGACCCTGATAAGAGCCTGCCCCGGTTAGATGTTTGATGTGTGATGGAATATGGATGATGTGGTCAGATGTATGATGGATGATGTCTTAAGTATGATGTCATTCCACACCATCGATTTTTTTACATCTGTGAGTCAACAGTTTTACAAGTTCTTCACAGTCCGAATAAATACTATCATACTGCCTATCATCTATGTATTCGTTTCTATGTAATAAGTCAATCCAGTATAATGATTCTCTTGCCTCTTTCAGTGCAATGTAGGATTTGGACTTAAAGTCCGCCTTACTAATGGCACTCGTAGCTTCTGCATTGTTCGCGCCAATACTCGTGCCATACGAAAGATGTTAGATGTATGATGTAAGAGGTAAGATGTTTCTGTTTTGCCTCATGTTTGCCTCACCTTTGCTTCGCTTTAAGCTTACTCTACCTATACTCAGGGAGTATGCCTAGAGTATGCTTAGAGTATGGCTAGAGTATGCTTAGAGTATGCTTAGAGTATTGCTAGAGTATGGGTAGAGTATGTTTTGTCCCGCAGAAAGAGCAGAAATGACAGAAATTAAGCCATCACAGATGGCGGGGGGGTCTAATCTCTCGCAGATGGCGCTGATGACGCAGATTTTAACAAAAACCAGAAAAACACCACTCATAAAGTCTGTAGCCTTCGGCCCAACGTCCTGTCCTTTCGGCCTTGTGCCTAAGAGCAAGCTCTTGCACAGTCCAGAAGCCCAGTACGGTTTTGTTCCAAAACACAGCCTTCATGGTGGAAAAACATCGCCCTTCGGGCTAAAAAACCGTATATAGCAAGGCTGCGATTAAGCGAGAGAACGATGCTTGCATCAGTTATGTCGATAAACAAAAAAGGGTCAACTCCTGATGGAGTGACCAAAGAGGGATTCTCTTTAATCTGAATAATCTTATCTATTAATCCAGTTCTCTAGGCGTATGCCTTGGAAACGGAAAAAATCTTTTGTGTTATCAGTAACACATATCATATCATTAGCAATTGCAGAACAAGCAATCAAAAGGTCAAAGTTATCATCGCATGGAGTTCCTGCCAAGCGAAGTCGTACTTTTTCTTGTGCTGCAATATCTATTGCACTATAAATTGGAAGAACACGAATATCCGACAAGAACTTATTTAGCTGCTTTGAACGATCAATTCCATCTTTTTGCATTGAAAGCTCTGCACCCATCTTGAGTTCCAACATCGTTATCTCGGAGATATAACAGTTATCCCAACCTACATGG
>JAEEGL012624299.1_pt1 | contig 24335 bp, 19 predicted proteins | sample 9134231 | NCBI WGS metagenome assembly JAEEGL01 (sample SAMN16246548, study PRJNA631951) | gut metagenome | biome: gut microbiome; feature: rumen; material: fiber-attached | host: Bos | place: Iran: Karaj | collected 2018-10
GTATTTAGATCAATTAATGCACTTTTTAATTCATGTTTCATTAAAACATTAATATGAGTTAAAAGTTCAGAGATTGTAAAAGAATCTCCACTATCATCAGTAAATGCAACAGCTTGTCCTTTAACAGCAGTGATTACGTCAGACATATATGATGTATGTACTTTGATTTTTTCTATCCATTCATCCATATCTTTGGCAATTGCATGATGGTCTTCTTTTGTAACATCTGGATCTTCTATAGAAGAGTTATACTCTTTAGTTAAATCTGAAAGTCCCTCTGTTGCACCAGAAATTGCCATAATAGGTGTTTTTAAGTTATGAGCAATACCACCAATCATTTGACCAAGTGAAGCTAAACGTTCTTTTTCCATAAGCATACTTTGATTATTTTCTATTGTATTTCTATCTATAACATGTTGAGTAACATCTTTTAAAAGTAATAAAATACCTAAAAAATTTGCTTTTGAAAAAATTGCACTTGCTTCAATATTAAAATATTTGTTTTTAATTTTAATTTCTCTTTTAACTAAAACAATTTCTTTAGTTTTAACGCATTTATCAAAAGTTGAATTTACTAGTTCTTCATTAACATCACCAAGATTATATGATGTTACAAATTTCATAAAATTTGCATTTCTAACTTTATTTTCATCTAAATTAAAGGTTCTTAAAAATGTTTCGTTAAAATCTGTAATCATTCCATCTTCGTTAATAACTAAAAAGCTATCAGACATTCTATCAACAATTCTCTGCATTGCAATAGGAGTAGCACTTAAAAATTTAAATTTAAATATGGCTAATGCAAAAAATACAAAGGTAAAAGAAAAACAAATTGGTGTTACATACACAGTCATAGGTACTATTTGAAGAGTCCCTAGTACATTAACTACAATTGGAATTAGTGCACCAGTAATAATTAACAATGCTTGTTTTGAAAAGAATCCTGCATTCTTAATAGAATATTTTAAAAATAGTACCAAAGCAATAGCAAATAATAGATATGTATAAACACTATGAATTGCCATATAAGGTCCTACTACTGTAGAATTTAGATATGTAGAATATTCAACATAATACAAATGATGATAACTATTTGTTAACATTAGAATAATAGATATTGTTGGCACTACTAATAAAAGAAGATATCTTTTATTAAAAGTAATTTTTGATCTCGAAAATACTATTCCTAATGCTAAGAAAGCAAGAGAAACAAATTCTGCACCAAAAGAGGCAATTCCTTCAAAAAATACTGGATCAACACCTCGATCTTGAAATACTATTTGAAGAGTTAAGCTTCCTGTCCAAATAAACATTAGAACTAATGTAATATAAAAGCATTTTGTTATTTGCTTTTTTCGTTGTTTTCCTAAGGCAAGTCCTAAAATAACAACTAAAATGTCAGAAATTAGAAGCGCAATAAGAAAATTAAAATTTTTCATATGTATTATTCCTCCAAAAAATTAATGTCATAAAAATATTTTAAATATTTTTCAATATATTCTTGACTTATAACAGGCCATGAAAAGTTTATTAAATCAAAGCAATTAGCAGAAAAATTAGAAGTTATACGTATATTGCTTTTATATAATAATTTATCATTATTAAAATCATTAATAATTCCAGAAATAGAATCAGGATTATTTTTTATATGTTTTTCTACTAGTTTTGAAAAACGATTATTACTTATGACTTTAATACGTGTTCCTGCACGGTTTATCATAGAAAGTAAATTTGACATATCTACATGATTTGGGTTGTATATGTGAAAAACAGTAGCAGGATAGAAGTTATTTTGCATTAATTTTATAATAGCATTTGCGCAGTAATCTACAGGTGTAAATTCAACATAAGAATCTAACATAGATTTTGGTATACTATGTAGTGATATCAAAGATTTTAATTTATTTGCAAAAGCATTTTTAGTAAAATTAATTTGGAATTTACCATCAGAGAATCTGCTGGTTATATTTCCAAGTCTAAATATTTTAGCATTTAAATTATTATCAAAGATATTTTGCAAAATCAATCTTTCAGCAATAAATTTACTTTTTACATATAAATTATTTATTTGCTGACCTAAATATAAATCTTTTTCCGAAAAATAGCAAGATAAATTTTGTGTGCTTTGATTTCCTTCTAAAGTGTCGTTACCAGAAACACTTAAAGAAGAAATATATAATAATTTTTTATTGTAATTTAAACAATAATTAATTACAGCTTTAGCAGATCCTATATTAATATCATTAAAATCTTCTGATTTTCCGTAATGTTTAACGGTTGCAGCAGAATCTATAACAATACTTATATTTTTATTTAAATTATCTAAATTTTCTTTAGATAATGCAAAGTCTTCTTTTAATACATTTCCATTTATTATAAATATTCTTGTATTAATATATTTATCTAAATCATTTCCAAAATAAAAGTGTAATGTATCCATGAAACGTTTTTGTGCAGAAATATTATTTTGACTTCTCACTAAGCAAAATATTTTTCCAGAATCATTTTGTATAAATGAATTAATTACATGCATACCCACAAATCCATTAGCTCCTAATAATAAAATGTTATTATTAGTAGAAGTAATAAAGCTTGTACAAAACTTATTATCATTTTTTACAAGAATATTATTTATATTAGAATAGTCATAATTAGATAAATCATCAGATTGCTCAATTATTTTTGCTTCTTGGCACAAATCATGAATATGAGGATATTTAAAAATATCAGCATACTCAATATCATAATTATATTTTAAAAGTAAAGTTTTAAATCTAATTGCAAGAAGTGAATCAGTACCCAATTCAAATATATCATCATAGATACCAACTCGTGTATTTAACAATTCTTCTAATATATTACAGAATATTTTTTCTTTTTCTGTAGTTGGTGCTACATAAGAAGAAGATTCATTATTTTCTTTATATATTGATAAGATATTAGTATCTACTTTTCCATTTGTATTTATTGGTAATGTACGAATTTGAGTAATATACCTTGGAATCATATATAAAGGCAAACTTTCTTTTAAATATAATTTTATGTCTTTTACATCTAAATTCTTTTCAGATGTAACAAAAGCAGAAAGATATTCATTGTTTTTTACTAAAATATAACAATCTCTAATGTCTGGATGTTTTAATAAAGCATTTTGTATTTCTGATAATTCAATGCGAAGTCCCCTTAATTTTATTTGATTATCCTTTCTATCAATATAAACAATATTTCCAGAATCATTCCAAAAACCAATATCTCCGGTTTTATATATAGTAGAATCGAACCAATCTAATTTAACAAATGATTTTTGTGTTAAATCATCTTGATTTATATATCCATTTGAAAGGCCAACTCCAAACACACAAATTTCTCCAGGAATTCCTATTGGAAGTAACTTGTTATTAGAATCTAAAATAAGAATTCCCATATTGCAAATTGGAGAACCAATAGTAACTGGCTCAGATAAATTTATTTTTTTACAAGAGCAAAAAGCAGTTATTTCACTAGGGCCATATGCATTGTAAATAGTAGCGTTTGGTGAAAACGAAGATATTAAATCTACAGTTTTAGAAGATAATTTTTCTCCACCCAATTGAATAACCTTTAAATTAGGGAAAGTTTTATCCTCTGCCTCAAAAATTAATGAAATTTTTGAAGGCGTAGAAACTATAAAATCAATTTTTTCATTACTAATTAAACTAGATAACTGCACTGGGCTTTTTTGCTGTTCTTCTGTTGTTAAAATAATTTTTGAACCTGTTAAAAGTGGAACAAAAATTTCTACTTGGAACATGTCAAAAGACACGCTACTATAAGATAAAAACGTATTACAACTATTAATATCCATTTGTAATATATGTTCCCAAACAATATTTACGAAACCTTTATTATGTAATAATATTCCTTTTGGTTTTCCAGTAGATCCAGAAGTATATAAAACCGAAATAATTCTATTAGGATCTGAAGGAAGATTTATATTATTTTTGCTATATTCTTCATATTTAATATTTTCAATAAATAATTTGTTTTCAAATACAATTAATTCATTAAATTTTGATGTAATTAATAAACTAGCATTAGAATTATCTAGCATATAATAAATTCTGCTACTTGGTAAAGAATTATCTATAAGTACATATGAACAGTTAATTTTTAAAATAGCAAGCATTAATACAATGGTATCAAGGGATTTTGGCATTAAAATTCCGATACAAGAATCTGGAACAATTTTTTTGCTAATTAAATAATTTGCTATTTTATTTGCTTTTTCATTTAATTCTTTATATGTTATTGCTTTATCATCAAATACTATTGCAGTGTCATTAGGTGTTTTTCTTACTTGTTCTTCAAATAAATCTATTATTGTTTTATCTTCAGGAAAGTCTGCTTTGGTATTATTAAAATCAAATAAAATTTGATTTTTTTCATCATCTGACATCATTTCAATATCTAATATTTTAATTTCTTGATTTTCTAAAACAGAAGTTAAAATATTAATATAATGTGCAGAAAGCTTTTTTATAAAAGTATTATCAAATAGTTTTGTACAATATTCAAAACGCATAGAATATTCTTCATCTGTAGGAATAATTTCTAAACTTAGATCAAATTTTGATATATCATTATCTGGAAGCAAATACTTTACAGTTGCATCACTAAAATTAACCTTTGGAAAGCCATTACTTTGATAAACAAACATAATATCAAACAAAGGATTTCTACTTGTATTTCTTGTGATTTGTAAATCTTTAACTAGCATATCAAAAGGATATTCTTGGTTTTTGAATGCATTTATAGTATTTTCTTTAATATTTTTTATAAATTCTTCAAAAGATAAATTAGAGTTTACACTATTTCTTAATGCTAATGTATTAACAAACATTCCTAAAACATTTGAAAGTTCGGGAAGTTCTCTTCCAACAACAGGAGTTCCTAAAATAATATCTTCTTGAGATGTATATTTTGAAAGTAAAATATAAAAACAAGAAAGTAATAACATATATGGTGTAACATTTAATTGTCTAGATATTTCATTTATCTTTATAAAAATTTCTTTAGGTAATTGAGAATAATAACTAGAACCTTCAAAACTTTGAACAGAAGGTCTAGGTGCTTTAAGTGGCATATTAAGAACTGGCAAATTACCAGATAATTGATTTAACCAATATTCTTTTGATTCATTAAATTTTTCAGTTTTAAATTGTTCTTGTTCCCAAATACTAAAATCTTTGTAATCAATTCTCTTTTCAAGCAAAGATTTTCCGTTATATAAATCACATAATTCTTGTAACAAAATACTTAAAGAAGCTCCATCACTTATAATATGATGCATATCAAGAAGTAAAAAGGTTTCTTTATTTTTGAAATTAATTGCTTTTGCTCTAAATAGAGGTGCTTTTGACAAATCAAAAGGGTTAACAAAATCTTTATAAATTTTATTTGTATCATTTGAATCGGTATTTTCTAATTCTAATTTAAAGTCAACATCATCATCTATTATTTGAACAATATCATCACCATTTATATCAAAGTGAGTACGAAGAGCATCATGTCTTTTTATTAATTCTTCAAAGCAATTTTGCAATTTTTTAAAATCTAAAAGTTTATCTATTATAATTCCGCCAGAAACATTATAAAGTACAGAATTCTTATCTAAATTACAAGAATAATAAATTCTTTTTTGTGCAGAAGATAATGGATAAAAATCTGTTTTTTCGGCAATAGAAATAGAAGATAGTACACTTTCTTTAGTAAGTGTTGCTATATAATCTGATAAATCTTTTATTACAGGAAAATTAAAAATATCTTGTACTGTAATTAGATTTTCAAATTCTTTAGATAATCTACCTGAAAAAGAAATTGCAGATAAAGAATCTCCGCCTATTTCAAAAAATGATTCATTAATTCCAATGTCAGAAACAGATAAAACATCAGATAATATATTGATGATTTTTTTATCAACATTATTTCTAGAAGGAACTATATTATTATCTGTTTCACTTGTAGACATTGTTTTTTTAATAAGTTTTACGTCTAATTTTCCATTTATATTTAAAGGCAAATTATCCATAAGAATATATTTTAACGGAACCATGTAATGTGGTAGTTTTGATTTTAAATATGAATTTAATTCTTGTATATTAATTTTATCTTTAGATACAATACAAGCTGTTAAATATACTGAACTATTATTTTCCATAGTAATAACAGCACATTCTTTAATGTTTCCATATTCTAATATTTTTGTTTCTATTTCTTTTAATTCAATTCTAAATCCTCTTATTTTAACTTGACTATCTATTCTAGATAAAAATTGTAAATTACCATTTTCTTCAAAATAACCTAAATCACCAGTTTTATACAATTTGCCGGTTCCAAAAGGATTAGAAATAAATTTTTCTTTTGTTAGTTCAGGTCTATTTAAGTATTCAATTGCAACACCATCTCCGCCAACATAGATTTCACCAGGAGTATTTATAGGTAATAACTTTTGGTTTTTATCTAAGATATAGCAAGTTGAATTTGCAACAGGAATACCAATAGGTACAGATTTTTCATAATTTTTATTAATTATATGGCAAGCAGATAGATCACTATTTTCTGTAGGACCATAAACATTTATAACATCTACATTATGATTTATATTTCTAAGTATATTAACAGTTTTGGGAAGAACCGTTTCGCCACCAATTAATACTGCCCTAGTACCATCAAAAATTCTAGGATTAAATTCTATTAGTTTATTGAAAAACGATACAGTAGAATTAAATATATTAATTTTATTTTCTTTCATATATTTTTCAAGATATTCAAAATCTAATAATCGTTTTTTAGTTATTGGATATAAAGTTAAACCATTTAAGAATGCTCCAAATATTGCAAAAACCGAACCATCAAAAACAATAGCAATATTTTGAAGAATTCTATCATTTTCATTAAATTTTATATAATTTGTATTAATTACTAATCTTACAATTCCCCTATGAGGTACAACAACACCTTTTGGTTTTCCAGTAGATCCAGAAGTATATATAATATATGCACCTTGTCCGTGATGTTATAGTGCATTTAGGATTTTTTATTGGATAATTATTTAAATTATTTAAAGGAATTACACAATGTTTTTCTTTTTCAACAAGATGTTCAGCTGCTTTGTCAACTATTATCATTGAAGGTTTGCAATCTTCAATAATAGTATCAACTCTTTCTTGTGGATATTCAGAATCCATTGGAACATATAGAGCACCAAGCTTTAAAATTGCCATAATTGAAATATATAATTCAATACTCTTTTCGGCCATAATTACTACATGATCTTGTGATTTTACACCTGATTCTTGTAAGAAGTAAGCCATTTGATTAATTTTTTCATTAAATTCTTTATAATTTATTTTTTCATCTTCAAAAACAACAGCTAATTTTTCTGGATATAAAGAAGCTTGTTCTTCAAAAACTTGAGTAATTGTCTTATTACGAGGATATTCAGTTTTTGTATTATTAAAATCATGTAAAATTTTATGTTCTTCTTCAGGAGTTACAATTTCTAAATCTTTTAATATAATGGCATCATTTTTAAGTACCTGATTAATTATTGTAACTAATCTTTGATGCAAAGCAGAAATATCTTTATCATCAAATTTATCTAATTTATAATCATATGCAACAGTTAATTTGTTTTGATCATTTAAATCAAATAAATGAATTTGTAATTCATCAGAACAATTTCCATTAAAAACCCAATCAGTAGAATATTTAACAGTACTTCCATCCTCTACGGTTTTCGTTATTTGATATGATAAAGCAACATTATATAAATTTGGAACTGAAGAGTCTTTTTTTCTTAAATCTTCAAGTATAGTATTATATGAGTATCTTTGATGTCTAAAAATAGACATAGTTTCTATTCCAATTTGTTTACAAAAATCTGTAAAAGGTAAATCATGATTTAAATGTATTTTTAGTGGAATAGTACTAATAAACATACCCATAGTATGTTTCTGTTCAAAGTTTGTTCTATTTAAAATTGGAGTACCAATTACAAATGTTTCTAAATTACTTACTCTTCCTAAATATATAGAGAGTACAGACATAAAGAAATTATACAAAGAAACTTTATTTGCTGTACAAAATTCTTTAATGCCATTTAATATATCTTTATCTATTGTAAATTTTGATCTGTTTCCTGAGCAAGATATATTAGAAGAATTTGAGGCAGACTTAAAAGAAGGGATAGAAGCAACTTCTGGAACTTCTTTAAAAGTATCTTCCCAATATTCTTTATCTTTTTTAAATTTATCACTATTAATATATTCTTTTTCATATTCTAAATAATTTATGTAAGAAGGAAATGTTTCCTCTACGTAAGTATTATTTAAAAGGTTTGAATAAATATTGGTTGCTTCTTTTGCAATAAGCCCAAGGCTCCAAGAATCACCAATTAAATGATGTACATTTACAATAAATCCACCAGAGTCATCTGGTAATTTAAATAAAATAAATTTAAATAATAAATTGTCATATACATCAAAAGGAATACTTGCAAATTCTAAAGCTTTTTCCTCTAGAATTTCAGAATTTGTCAAACCTTTTTTAGGGGAAAGCTTAACAGTTTCAATAGAAAATTCTTTGAAATCACTAACATACTGCTTGCAAGAATTATTTTCATCTATAATTTTTAATCTCATTCCATCATTTGTTTTAACTAATAAATTAATAGCCTTTTCCAAAACATCAAGATTGACTTTATCTGTAATATGGACATATCCGCAAATGTTATTTACAGCAGAACCATTATAAAACTTTTCAGTAAAATAAATTGAGTTTTGGGGACGGCTTAAATCATAATTCATATTAAGCCCCTTTTCTTCTTTAATTACATAAAGTATAATGATACATTCATATTATATAAATAAAACCCTTTAAAAATAAACTATTTTCACGATTTGTAACATAAAAAATATATTTATGTAACATTTATGTAATATCTAATAAAAAGAACAACTTTCATTTTTTTAATAAATGCAATTGACATTGAACATAAAACGTGCTAATATAGTATATGCATTTAACTTGGGTCAGTAGCTCAGTTGGATAGAGCATCGGCCTTCTAAGCCGAGGGTCGGGGGTTCGAATCCCTCCTGGCTCACCAAAAAAAAGTCATAGCAAAAGCTATGGCTTTTTTATAATTATATAGAAAAAAGAAATATAGTGAAGGTTATCTATTTTTACATGGGAGTATAGAAAATTAAATATATTCACTAATTCCTTAATTTTATAAACTAATATAAATTAAATTTAAATTGAATTATTTAACTTTAAATTCTACTCTATCACTAGACCACATATTTAATTCATATTCTACTATTATTTCATTTGCATCTTTAGGAACTTCAAAATATACATTTCCTTTTGTTTTTTTACCTGCAGATAGTGTAGAACTAAATCCACTATCATCTACAGACCAAAAACTATCACAATCATATCCATCAGCATAGCAGTCGAAATCCCAATCAGTTACAGCGAAATCTGATGAAGATAAGTTTTCAAATTCGAATTCAGCTTTTAGTACTTTATAGCCACTTTTTACGGTTGCATATTTACTATATCCTTTAAAATCATCATTAGCTGAAACAAATTTTATTGCTATATTTCCATCTTGATAAATTTCACCAACATTATATGTTTTGCTTGAATTAGAAGAGATTTTAGATGCCCCAGAAGAATCACCTGGAGTTAATGTTGTTTGATTAGAATCAGTATTTCCTACTGAAAAAACAAATACCCAAAAAATAATAGTAAATATTGCGATAGTTGATGTTATTAAACCAGCTAGTCCTTGTCCCTTTTTTCCACCTTCCTTTGATTTTTTGACTACATCAATTATTCCTAATATTAGTCCAACAATAGCAGGCAATAGAGCAATTGATCCACATAATGGTACAAAACCAATTACTAATGAAGTTATTCCCAAAATTAATGATGCTATTCCCATATATATTCCTCCTTTTATATGTTTATATTTTGAATTATAACATTAAAAATTTAAACGTGCAATACATTTGTTATGCATACAATATATTTTTTCACATATATACTAGTATTATACTAGGAGGCAAAAATATGAAGAAGTTTAAAATACCATCTATTCCACCTACTACTAATAAGTGTATAAGATTTCCAAATGATTTAATAGATGATGTTGAAAAAGTAATAGAGGGAAAAAATTGTACTTTTACGGCATTTGTTATTGAAGCAGTAAAAGTAGCATTAGAAAATTTAAAAGAAGATAAGGACTAATAAGTCATAATAAAAGTCATAGATTTTTCTATGACTTTTTATTTATTATAAAGAATATAACTAAAACTTAGAATTAACTTAATTGATTATTTTTTAATTATATGATAAGATACAAAAGAGTTTATAGTAAGGGAGAAAAGTATGAAAAAAATAATATCCTTAATTTTAATTAATATAATTTTAATTTCAGGAGTGTTTGTTTTAACTGGATGTAATTCTAAAAAAGAAACAGAAGAAATTAAAGAGCAAGACATACAAGAAATTGATGAAACACTTGTGAAAATAAATGGGTTAGAAATTCATTTAAATAAAGAAATGTCATTTAAAGATATAAAGTATATAACTGCTGAAGAATTTAAAGAAGTAGAACATGAAAAATATATACAATATAACTATTATCAAGAAGATCAAACAAATCTATTGTTCTTTAGAATCTTTTATTATAATAATAAAGGTAATGATGCAGCAATTAAAGATTTAGGACTTGATAGCAATATAACACTTACAGATGGCAAAACAGATAATGTAGAATATAAATATTATAATTCACCAAGAGATGATGGTGGAACAATGCATTTTTATTTTATAAATAAGGATGGAAATACATATACAATTAACTTTGTATCCAAATATGATATAAAAGACTTTGAAGAGAGAGTTCTTAAATCAATAAAATTTTAAAAGGTAGGATATAACATCCTACCCTTTATTTATATATATCTAAAATTGAGCTAAAGGTATGATTAAAAGTAAAAAAGAATGGGGCGGGAAAAACCAGCCCCAGTGGATGAAAGTCTCGTTATTTGCGAGCGTACGCGATGCCGGCAGATATTGAGGCAATGCACCCGAGTGCAAGGAAGATAGCTGCGCTAGACGAAAGAGTAATCATAATATCATTCCTTTCTTTTTTAATTAATTAATTATACCACATTTTTACAAATTTTTCAAATTAACGGTAGATTATGTGGTATTACCTTATATACATTATAATTTTAAACATAATAAATAAAAGCAGAAATTAGTAATATTTCGGGGGAACTTCCTTTAGAAAGATTTTAGGGGCGGTAAAGGGAGACATACTAATTTCTGCTATTTCGAAAACATTATTAATAATAAAACAACACCTGTTTTACTTAATATTTAAATATTCTTTTAATTTTTGGGATTGAATTTTGATTATAATTCTTCTAACGAAAAAAAAGATAGAAAGAAATAATAATATTTTGAAAAAAATCATAAATAATCCTGATATTTAAAATAAAATGTTTTCTAGGATTATAATAAACCGAAAAATGTGAAAAGTCAAGAAAAACTTTACGACATTATTCGCCAAAAAACTACAGCAGATAGTATTCCGGCACAATCTGCAAGTAAAGCACAGGCCAAAACAAATCGGGTTTTCTTAATTTCTAAATTACTAGTATATAATGCTATAACATATAGAGTTGTTTCAGTACATCCCATTATTGTAGAGGTGATTAATCCAATAATAGAATCCGGACCAACTTTTTCTATTATACTTGTAGCAATTGCCATTGATCCACTTCCAGAAATAGGACGAAGTAAGATCAAAGGCAATATTTCTTTTGGTATTCTTAAAAATGTTAAAAAAGGTAAGAGAAAATTTGTAAGTACTTCTAATATGCCAGATTCTTTTAAAATATTTATTGATAAAAATAAACCGAAGGAGAGTAGGAAAAATATTTAAAACAATTTTTAGACCTTCTCTAGCACCATCTAAAAAAAGATCAAAAACTAGTTTTTTTTCAAACAAACCATATGAAATGATTATTAATATAGTTATTGGGATAGCAATACTAGAAATATAGTTTAAAAAAGACAAGATTATCACCACTTTTTTGATAAAAGTTTTCCGGAAATAACTGCAGTTAAAAAGGATATAGTAGTAGAAACCCAAACAGCAATTAATATCTGTGTTGGATTTTTGGATCCAAAAGAGCTTCTAATAGATATAATTGTTGTTGGAATTATTTGAATAGAAGCAGTATTTATTAACAAAAACATAGCCATTGAATTGGTTAATATTTTTTTGTTTTGATTTTTTTCTTGCATAGATTTCATAGCCTTTAGACCTAAAGGCGTAGAAGCATTTCCTAGTCCTAGCAAATTTGCTGCCATATTCATAGAAACTTCTTTAGATATTTTGGGATCATCTTTTATTTCTGGAAGAATAAAAGAGACTACAGGTTTTAAAAATTTAGTAAAACTTTCAATCATTGTACTATTCATAGCAATTTTCATAATTCCGTTCCAAAGGCAAATAGATCCAAGTAATTCAAAACATAAATTAACTGTTTGAGAAGCAGAATCTAAAATAGCATTATTTAAATTTAAGATATTTCCGGAATAGATGGAATATACAAAAGAAATGATAATAAAAAATGGCCATATTTTATTAAGCATATAATTCACCTTATAAAATTTATGCGGGAACCCATATAAAATACCGGTGTCTTTGAGTATTTTTATTGACTAAACTAGTACAATATGATATAAATAATTTGTCCAAAATAATAGAATGCTTTTGATTTTTATATATGAAAGGAGAAAGTGCTATGAAATCAACAGGAATAGTTAGGAGAGTTGACGAACTAGGGAGAGTTGTTATACCAATAGAATTAAGAAATAAATTTGATATAAAGATTAAAGATCCAATAGAGATATTTGTAGATGGAAGTTCAATAGTGTTAAAAAAATATGAGCCAAACTGTATTTTTTGTGGGGGAGCTAAAAATTTAATTAATTATAACGATAAATTAGTATGTGAAAAATGCATAGGAAAAATTTCGAAAAAAATAGAAAATAAATAAGTAAATAAATAAACTTCAGGTATATCCTGAAGTTTATTTTATTTGGTAAAATTTTTATATATCTCATTTTTAGTAACATTTCTATCTTTAGCAATTTTTTTAATAATTTCATTTTTTTCAAGACCTTGTTTTTCATAAAACTTATAGTGTTCTTCAAGTGAAAGATTATTTAGAAATTCTGAATTAGAAGAATTTAAATTGTTTGATTTTTCAATTAATAAAACAAATTCTCCTTTAGGATTTTCAAATTTAGTTAATAATTCTGAAGCGGTTCCTCTTACAAATTCTTCATGAATTTTTGTTAATTCTCTTGCTAAAACTATTTTTCTATCATTTAAAACTTTAGACAAATCTTTTAATGTTGAAGAAAGCTTATGTGGAGCCTCGTATAAAATAACTGTACTAAAAGAATTTTTAATTTTTTCTAATTGTTCAGCTCTATTTTTTTTATTTAATGGTAAAAAACCTAAAAATAGAAATTCAGTTGTATCTAAGCCAGAAGCAATTAGTGCATTAACAAAAGCACATGAACCGGGGATAGGAACAATTTGTATATTATTTGAAATTGCTTGTTTTACAATTTCTTCTCCTGGATCAGATATACATGGAGTTCCGGCATCTGTAATTAATGCTATATTTTGACCTTCTAAAAGTTTATTTATTAATATATCTGATTTAATATCTTCGTTATGCCTATGATAACTAATTAAAGGCTTTGAAATTTCTAAATGATTTAGCAATTTTAAAGAATGCCTAGTATCTTCTGCAGCAATTATATCAACAGATTTTAAAATATTAATTGCTCTTAAAGTAATATCATCTAAATTTCCAATTGGAGTTGCAACTAAATATAATATTCCTGCCATATTAAATTCCTTTCTTTCCATATATTTTATAGATTTCATCAGTATATGAACCATCCTTATTGTATATAATTAAAGGCTCATCTATATTTAAAAATGGTTTTGCATTCTTAGTGGCTTTAACTAGAACTAGTTTTGGTTTACTATCTGCATAAGAATATACTAGTCTAAGTTTTTTAGGTTCTATGTTATATGATCTAAGTAAGAAAAATAAATCTGCAAGCCTTTCTGGCCTATGAACCATATATAGATTTCCATTATATTTTAATAATTTAGATGAAATTTTTATAAAATCTTCTAAAGAGGCACTAATTTCATGTCTAGAAATTAATTTGGTTTCAGATTCATTTTTTAAACCAGTTTTATCTTTTTTATATGGGGGATTAGAAACAATTGCATCAAAGGAATTTTCTTCAAAAACAGTAGTTAAATCTTTAATATTTTTATTAATAATTTTAAATCTATTTTCAAGATTATTTAGTTTTATGCTTCTACTTGCCATTTCACATACATTTTCTTGAATATCAATTCCATATATTTCAGATGCTGAAGTTTTTCCGCAGAGAAGAATCCCAAGAATTCCTGTACCTGTTCCTAAATCTAAAACTTTAGAATTTTTAGAAATATCTTTTGCAAAATCAGACAATAATACACTATCAATTCCAAAACAAAAACCATTTTTGTTTTGAATAATTTTTAATCCATTTAATTCTAGATCATCAATTCTTTCATTTTCTTTTAATTCTATTTCCATAAAACACCTAACATTTAACCAAAAGTAAGCATATTATATAACAAATATGAAGAAAAATCAAAATTATGATTTAAAAGGAGAAAAAATGATAAAAAGATGCTATATACAGGATTTAGAAAAATATAAAGAAAAAATGAATAAAAAGAATTCTTTTAGAAAGAAAAAAGAAAATACAATTAGATCATTAAATGAAGTAGAATACTTTTTAAATAATTGGAGAAGAATTTCAAAAGGCATAAAACTGTATAAAATACTAAAATAGAATACCTAAGCAAGGTATTCTATTTATATTAATTATTAAATATTTGTTATTTATCTATAATCTGAAAATTTAGGATTAATACTAGGTAAATCAATAACAGAGAAAACTCTAGAATCATATTTTTCAGGAGAAAAACTAGCTTCTCTAATTTGTTTTTTAATAGAAAGAGATTCTAAATATAGAGTGTTTATTTGAGATTCAAGCATATCTCGAGTTCTTTCATTGCTAGCTATTTCATCCTTTAATTCTTTTGAATTACCTTTAAAAAATTGTTTGCGTCTATAAGACGGTTTCTTAAAAACTGTGTCAGCGGTATCTAGTATTAAAAGACTTTCTTGACGTATTGATCTAATTCTTTCAGATATTTCATCTAAAATCTTTTTTAAGTCGTTCTTCTTTTTTAAAGCATCACTAAATTTTTGACGATTAGTATCTTTGTACTGTTTAAAAAGATCTAAAATTTCATTAGCAAATGATTCTGCAGAAGTTACATTATCTCCAAGATCAAAAGCATTTTCTGCAGTGTATGTTTCTTGTAAGTTAGCTAAGTGTTCAGTTAATTGATCTACAAAAAGATTTAAATCTTCGATTGAAACAGTTTCACTAATAGAAGGAGAAAAGTCAATATCTTGTTTAGCTGCAGCTTCTATATATGGAATAACTAAATCATCATATCCAGTTTTTTCTATGCTATCAATCATTCTTTTGATTCCATCAATTAATCGTGTTAATTGATCTATTACTTCTTGTTTATGCTCTTCTGCGGCTGCCAAAGTTGAATTATACATATTATTATCCATAAAAACCTCCATGTATTTTATAGTCAACAACAAAAGTATATCATAAAAAATGAAATTAAGCAATATTATGGAAACTATTTTGGAAGTTTAATCATTTTTATAAAATAAATTCTTGAAATTAATTTTTCCATCTTTAAAACTTTGATTTTCTTCACCATCTATTAAAAATCTAACATTTGATACTTCATTTAATTCTGTTAAAGTGTTTACAATAGAATAAATGGTCATACTTTCTTCATTAATACCGGAAGGAGCATTATCAACAAATTCTTTAGATAAATCTATTATTACAGTGTTGCCATCTATATAGCAGTTATTTATTTTGGTACCTTCAGGAATGGCACTTTCTAAATTTTCATTTTCCGAGCCTGCAATTAAAAGATTTACTAAATACAAATATGGGTTTTGATATAAATTTATAACATCAATACATCTTGCTTCTGCGATTAAAGAATTTGTTTCGATATTTTTAAAATATAAACAAATAATAGTTTTTCTCATATCCGCATCAGAAATTTCAGCTTGAGGAATATATTCAGTAATTTCATTTTCTAAATTTGATTTAGGTTTATTTTTAATAAAACGAAAAACTCCTAAAGAAATCAATATAATAAAAATAGGGATAAGAATAAAAAGATATTTTTTCATAAAAACCTCCATTAAAATAAACTTGTTTAATAATATTAAAGACAAGTTTAAATTAGAACTAATATATTACTAGTGATAAACATTGAACTATAAGTTGAAATATGATATAAAATAATTGAAGTAAATCATTTATAATTTTTATAGAAAGGATTATTTTATGGAAAATCAAAATAATTTAAATAATAATTTACAAGAAAATAAAAAAGGTTTCGGTACAACTTCTTTAATATGCGGAATTATTTCATTTGTACTATTTTGGATTCCGTGTTTATCCTTTATCTTAGCTATTTTATCTATAATTTTTGGAATTATAGGATTAACAAAGAAAAATTCAAAAGGAATTATAATAACTGGATTAATTTTTAGTAGTATTACAATACTAATATATATTTCTATCTTTATAAGTGTAATTATTAGTATTATAAAAAATCCAGAAAGTTTAAAAACTCAAAACTATGAAAACACCATTAGTTCTGAAGAAATAGCCAAACAAAAAGCTGAGAAAAAAGAAGCAGAAAGAAAGGCAAAGGAAGAGGCAGAGAAAGAAGCAAAAGAAGAAGCGGAAAAAAATTTTAAAAATAGTTGCGAAACATATACTTTTAAAGAAATAGCTAGAAATCCAGATAAATATAAAGGTAAAAAAGTAAAATTTACAGGCAAAGTAATTCAAGTTTCAGAAGGAATACTTAATTCCGTTGATATAAGAATGGATGTAACTAAAAATAAATATGATTTTTATGAAGATACAATTTATTGTACATATTCTTATAAAAAAGGGGAAAGTAAAATATTAGAAAAAGACATAATTACGATATATGGAACTTGTGAAGGAGATTATACATATACATCTATATTAGGAGCAAATATTACTTTACCTAGAATTAGTGTAAAATATGTAACAATTCAAGATTAAATAAGAAAAAATAAAAAAGCAAGGATTTAAAACCTTGCTCTTTTTGGTTGCGAAGGCAGGACTCGAACCTGCGACCTTCGGGTTATGAGCCCGACGAGCTGCCAACTGCTCCACCTCGCGATGTAACAAATAATATTATAGCTTGAAACCATAGATTTGTCAATACTTTTATAGTATAATTTATGTGAAAAGGTAAAAAATATGCAAATATTTTAAAATGCATGCAAATTATTATTGAAAAATCCGACAAAATATAGTAAAATAATAAACACAATTTGTTTAATTTTTTTGAAAATACAAACATAAGCAAATTATATAGTGCAAAATGCAAAAAACTTTTTAAAATTCATTACTAAAAACGACAAACAATTTAAAATATACATTCTATAATATTTAAGAATTTTAAAAAGTAAGAGGTGTATATTTAATGTTTCAAAATATTTCAAAAGATTATACAGAAGATGAACAAAGTAGAGAAAATAAAAAAATAAATATAAGAGATAGATTGAAAAATACTATAAGGGAGCAAAGTATATTATTATATATACTCTCTTTTATGTTGTCTTTTACAGATGGAATAGGAGTAAATTATTCAATATTTGCACTTAGTATTTTAGGAGCTGCCATAAGTAATGGTATTCCGGTTGGACTTTTATTTATACTTACAATGATAGGAACATTATTAAAATTTCAAACAGGTGGCCTTCTATCATATGTTTTGACTAGTGCAATATTAGTTGTATTAATATTAATATTTAAACCTAAAAAATTATTATTAGAATATGAAACAGAAAAAATGAAATTAGGTAAATTTGTTTTTATTTCTGTATTTGTAGGACAAGTTATCAAGATATTTTTTAAAGAATTTTTAGTCTATGATTTATTAATATCAATAACTGCAGGACTTGCAGCATTCGTGTTTTATAAAATATTTAGCAAATCAATAATTGTAATAAATGAGATAAAAAATAAGAAAGTTTTTTCAATAGAAGAGTTAATTGGTGCAACGTTAATTGTAGCAATAGCTACAACATGCCTAGGAAATTTTGAAATTTTGGGATTAAATATAGCAAGTATAATTAATATTTTAATTATATTAATATTGGGATGGAAAAACGGAATATTAATAGGAACAACTTCTGGAGTTACGGTTGGAGTTGTTTTAGGAATAATTACAAATTCAAATCCAATATTAATAGCAGCATATGCGCTTTCAGGAATGCTTGCAGGAATATTAAGTAGATTTGGAAAACTAGGAGTAATAATTGGATTTATCGGGGGAAATTTATTACTTACATATGTATATAACGGAGAAATAGTAGAATTAATACAATTTAAAGAAATACTAATTGCTTCATTAGCACTTATACTAGTGCCAAAAAGAATAGAAATAAATATTGTAGATTTATTTGGAAAAGGCAATATCCTGCCAGATGGTCCAACATATAGATTAGAGGAAAGTAATAGAACTGCTGAACAATTAAATGATGTTTCTAATGTAATAAAACAGATGTCAGACACATATAAAGAAACGGCAGAAACAATAGAAAGTAGTGAAGAAGCAAAAGAGAATAACAAAGAAATATTCTTAGAAGAATTTCAAGAATCTATTAGAAAATGTACAGGAAATATTTTATCAGAAGATTTATTAGATGATGATGAAACAATTGCAAATGACATATTTGAGTGTTTATTAGAAAAAGGAAAAATAAAAAGAGAAGACTTACTTAAAATTTATGAAAATCATAATAACTACATTGTAGGATTTGACAATTATGAAACAAGCTTAAAAATAGAAAGAAATATTTCACAAATAATTGATATGGCAAATAATGCATTTAAAGCAAGCAAAAGAAGCTTGGTAATGGCAGCCAAAATTGGAGAAAACCAAAAAAATATATCAAAACAATTAGATGGAGTATCAAAAGCAATAGAAAGTATTGCAAATAATATTAACCAGGCTGATTCAGAAGAATTTAAAAGCCAAAAACAGCAAGTAATACTACAATGCAAACAAAGAGGAATTAATATTCTAGATGCAAAGATAAAACAAGAAAAAACCGGAAGATATATTATAAAAGTATTCTTAAGTACTTGTGATGATAACAAAATAATAGAATGCCCAACACCTAAAATTGAAGAAATATTAACAGAAATATTAAACGAACCAATTAGTATTAGAAAAGAACAGTGTGGAATAAAACAAAATCAGAATATATGCTATCAAACATATATATCGAAAGATAAATATAGTATGCAAATTGGTTTAGCTAAAATAAAGAAAGATGGAGAAACAGTTTCTGGAGATAGCAATTTAAAAATTTCATTAGAAGATGGAAAATACCTAATAATGATAAGTGACGGAATGGGTTCTGGTCCAGAAGCAAGAAAATCAAGTCAAATAGCAGTAAAAATGTTAGGAAGACTATTATCTACAGGATTTGATAAAGAAACATCTATAGAACTAATTAATAATACAATATCTTCAAATGCAAAAGAGGAAACATATGCAACATTAGATATAATGGTATTAGATTTGTATTCAGGAAATATTGAATATATTAAAAATGGGGCATGTCCAACATTTATAAAAAATAACAAAAACGTAGATATAATAAAAAATTTATCTTTACCAGCAGGAATATTAAATAATATAGATTTAATTGTTCATAGTAGAGATATCCAAAATAATGATATTTATGTTATGTGTAGCGATGGAATATTAGAATCAGCAACAGAATATACAAATAAAGAAATTTGGGTTAAAAATATATTAGAGCAAATAGAAAGTAAGAGCTGTCAGAAAATAGCTGATATTATTTTAAAAGAAGCTATAGATAACGATTTTGGAAAAGCAAAAGATGATATGACAATAATAGTTACAAAAATAACTAAAAAGAATGTATAAAAATACATTCTTTTTTAAATTATAATCGACATTTTTGAAAAAGTATGATATATTGTTACGGAAAGCAAATATAATGGAGGTTTTTTATGAGCAGAGGTAAAAGATATAGTAGTGAACCAAAGTTAAATATAAAAAAGGTAATAGCTGTTATAATAGCAATACTTGTTATTGCCATGTTTGTAATAGCAATAAAAAATTTAATAAGTTCGGATTCATCATCTAGTAAGCTAGTAAGTACAACATATTTTTTAATAAATAAAAATAATAGATGGGGAGTAATAGACAACAATGCAAAAATAGTAATTGAACCAACATATACAGAAGCAATAATAATTCCAAACAATAAAAAAGATATATTTATTTGTACATATGATACATCAGATGATGGAACATATAAAACAAAAGTTATAAATAGTAAAAACAAAACTATATTTACTGGTTATGACAATATATATGCAATAGAAAATTATGATGAAAATCATAATTTGTGCTATGAAGATGGTGCTTTGAAGGTAGAAAAGAATAAAAAATATGGATTAATAGATTTTTCTGGAAAAGAAATATTAGCATGTAATTATGATGATATATATGCTTTACAAGGAACACCAAATAGTATAATCATAGTAAAAGATAATAAAAAAGGTGTAGTAAACACAAGCGGAAAAGTTCTTGCTGAAAGCGAATATGATGAAATTACATCTTTAGGAAAAGATACAAAAATGTATATTGTTAAAAAAGAAGAAAAATATGGTATTGCTGGTGTTCTAGAATGTAAATATACATATATATTACCATTAAATAGCAAAGACATTTATTGTGTAAAAGAAGAAGACAATTATAAAGTAATTAACAAAAACGAAGAAATTGTTTTTGAAGAAAAATTTGATGAAATCAAAGCAGTAAAAGATAATGTAATGATATACAATTATGAAGGTAATGATTATGCATATGACTTATCTTCAAATCAAAAGTTAGACAAAAGTTATAAAGAATTAGTATATACAACAAATAAAATATTAATAGCAAAAGAAGGTACTAATTATGGATTAATTAGTATAGAAGGCGAAGAAAAAGTAAAAGCAGAATATAAGACTATTAATTTTTATGATGATGTTGAAGTATATGAATTAGAAAAACAAGGAGAAAGTGTAAACGAAATATTAGACAGAAATTTAAATAAAATAATTGACGGAATAGTAAATAGTACAAACAAAGATAAAGGTTATATTGAAGTTTGGACAGAAGACGGATATAAATATTATGATTTAACAGGCGGAGAGAAGAAAATATCTGAAGCATTTTCTCAAAACAATTTATTCTTAGATAAAAAAGATAACAAATATGGATATATCGATAAAGAAGGAAATGTAATTGTAGACTATATATATGATGATGCAAGAAGACAAAACGATTACGGATATTGTGCTGTAAAACAAAATGGCCTATGGGGAGTATTAAATAAAAATGGCGAGATTATATGTGAAACAAAATATAATTTAGATAATAATTTATTAGTAGACTTTATAGGAGAATATCATTTAGGAGTAGATTTAAATTCTATGTATTATACAAATAAATAGATTTTTAAATTACAAATCAAATGAAAGGAAAAATATATGGAACTAAAGACAAGCTATCAATATACATATTTTATTTATCCATTTGCAATTAAAGAGCAAAACTATAAAAAATATGTAATAAATCTAATAAATAATAAAAATTTTGAAATAAAAATGTTTGATGCATTTAAAGATGTAGAGCTTTATAGGTATTTTGTGCCTAGCGTTAAAGAAAATATGTTTCAAGACTTTTCCTTTTCAAAAGAAAAAATAAATAAATTAAAAAATTTTAGTAATAAAAGATTAGAAAAAGAATTATTAAAACAAAAATGTTTGATATTTAATTATCGCTTAAAAGAACAAATAAAAGGCAAAACCGGAGAGCAAGATGGAATATTTTTTACAATACCTAAAATAGAGCTTATCTGTTTTAATACAGGAATATGTTTTTTAGCAATTAAAACATGCCTAACAGATACAGATGAATTTTCTGATATATTAAATTTTAATTATAAATTTGAAAATATAAGTTTTGAAAATAAGAATATAAAGAAATTAGATAATATAAAAATACAATCAGATATGTTTGGCACAATGAAACAATTTATAGATATAATAGATCAAATAACAGGAAAGAAAGTACAGAGTAAAAAATTAAATATAGATGAGAATATGTTTTTAATATATTCATATGTTTGTGTAAAATCAAATTATTGGAACGAAGAAAAAGGATTTGAAAATATAGAAAATGAATATATAAAATTAGCAGAAATTAAACCAAATGATGTAAATATAAATATAGATTATGATAAATTATCAATTCTATCTAATGCGTCTTTCATGAAAATTAGAGCTACAAGTAGAAGTGTAGCACTTATTTGTTCAGAAGCGGATAAATATAATTATACAATATTACCAGAAGTATATGAAAATCAGTATTTATATACATATCTTTTGACATTGCATCAAAAATTCTATCTAAATAAAATAAATTTAGAATTTAGAAGGCATCCTCAAAAGACAATTAAAAAGTTTTTGAAATTTTGCGATGAGATATGGATAAGCGAAATGACAAGTGATTCATTTGGAGAAAAAATATACAAAAGATTTAGAGAAAAATTGAATCTAGAAGAAATATTTATTCATGCAAAAAATAAATATGATATAGCATATAAAGAATTAAAAATAGAAAAAAATGATAAAATTAATAAAATTTCAATAATATTAATGCTAATCTGTTTATTACTAGGGCTTAGCAATATAGCCGCATGGATGTTTATAAAATAAAGGATATAATATGAGAATATTAACAGGAACAGATATAATAGAAATTGATAGAATAAAAAATAGTGTAGAAGAATTAGAAGAATCTTTTATAACTAAAATTTATACTGAAAATGAAATTAAATATTGTGAAAGCAAGAAGAAAACCAAGTACCAACACTATGCAGCAAGATTTGCAGCAAAAGAAGCAATATTTAAAGCGGTTTCTGAGCTTCTAGATGATAAGTTTAGTTTGGCTTGGAAAGATGTTGAAATTATAAATAATGAGAATGGGAAACCCAAAGTAATATTTCTTACAAACATATTAGAAGAAAAAATAGAAAGCATAGATATAAGTATATCACATTGCAAAGAATATGCAGTTGCAAGCGTTGTAATGATGGTAAAAGGAGGCTAATATGCAATTATTTGATTCACATTCACATTATAATGACGAAAAATTTGATATGGATAGAGAAGAAATGATTAAAGAAACACTTGCTTCAGGTGTTTCTAATTTTATTGTTGCAGGATATAGTATAGAAAGTTCAAAAAAAGCAATTAAAATCGCAAATAATTATGAAGGATTATACACAATAGTAGGAATTTCCCCCAATGATATAGAAGAGATAAAAACTGAGGAAGATATCAAAAAAAGCATAGGAGAAATTGAAAAAATATATATTAAAGATCAAGATGAAAAGAAAAAAATAGTTGCAATAGGAGAAATTGGATTAGACTTTTATTGGAATAAGGAAAATAAAGAATTACAAAAAGAAATATTTATAAAACAAATTGAACTTGCAAATAAACTAAATCTTCCGATAGTTATCCATACAAGGGAAGCAATATCAGATACAATAGAAATATTAAAGAAAAATCTTTGCATAAAAAAGGGAATATTTCATTGCTGTCCATTAAATCGAGAACTCGTAAGAGAAGCTATTAATCTTGGATTCTATATTTCACTTTCAGGAGTTATAACATTTAAAAATTCTAAAAATGCGGAAGAAATAATAAATATTGTGCCAGAAGATAAACTGTTAATAGAAACAGACAGTCCATATTTGTCTCCTGAACCAGTGAGAGGAACTAGAAATAATTCTATTAATGTTAAATATGTAGCACAAAGAATTGCAAATGTAAAAAATAAATCCATAGAAGAAATTGCAAAAATTACAATGGAAAATACAAAAAAAATATTCAATATTTAGGAATATAGCTTGTACTAAATGAATACA
>JAEEGL012070183.1_pt1 | contig 24334 bp, 18 predicted proteins | sample 9134231 | NCBI WGS metagenome assembly JAEEGL01 (sample SAMN16246548, study PRJNA631951) | gut metagenome | biome: gut microbiome; feature: rumen; material: fiber-attached | host: Bos | place: Iran: Karaj | collected 2018-10
AAAACAAAGAACAGGATTTCTGGAAGGATTAGAGCTTATGAGATGCCAGAAGAATCTTATTTTGAAATAGATGAACCTTCCGATTGGATTATTATTGAACAACTATTATCCCGGAGACAGGGTAATAGCTTTTTAGAAAAAGAGGGACTGAATAGAGTAAAGCTATTTTTATCTGATTGTGATGGATGTCTGACTGATGGCGGTATGTATTATTCAGAAAGCGGAGATGAACTAAAGAAGTTTAATACAAAAGATGGAATGGCATTTAAACTTTTGAGAGAACAAGGAATATTAACAGGGATTATTACGGGAGAAAGTGTTCAACTAAACAAAAGACGGGCTGAAAAATTACGAATTGATTTCTTTAAAGACGGATGTAAGGACAAATTGAAAGCAATTATTGATTTATGCAAAAGCTTGGATATTTCTTTGGAACAGGTTGTTTATGTTGGTGATGATATAAACGATTTGGAAGCGATAAAAGCAGTAGGTTGTGGATGTGCTCCAGCTGATGCGGTAGATGATGTAAAACATTTTGCTCAAATTGTTACCAAGGCCAAGGGAGGAGAGGGCGTAATCAGAGAAGTAGCGGAGTATATATGTCACTAAGATGGAGTTACGCTTATTATAAATGAAAGACTTACTATTAAAAGCCAATAGAAAAGATGGAATTATGGTAATGATTCTCACAATTATATTAGTATTATTAGTAATGCCATTCATTATTGTTTCTATGTTTGGAACAGTAAGTGCTGATGATTTTACAAATTTAGTCGCGTTTATCAGTTCTTCTAATGATAGTTTTCTGATGGATAGGTTGAATTGGACTATTTATGTATACAAAGGGTGGCAGGGAACCTATACAGGAAACTTTTTGTCAACATTTAATGGTTATTATTTTCATGGAATGTTAGGGCTTCATATTGAGTTTATTTTGAACATCATTTTGTTTTTCATCTCGATACTAGTCTTTTGTCAAAGCATGATTAAGAAGACAATATTATCTGATAATAGATTAGAATTTATTATTCTTGTAACGGTCATTTCTATGTTTTTAATCCTTTATGACTATAATCCGAATGAAGTGTTTTATTGGCATACTGGGCTGGCGATGTATACTATACCACTATCAATTGGATTATTGTCCATCAGCCTTAGTATTCTATATGATGGGAATGTATTTGCTGGTATTTTTAGTGTCTTGTTGAGTTTTATTTCTGTAGGAGGTGCGCTAGACGTTGCAGCATTAGTGTGCACACTGAACCTCTTGCTTCTGTGTTATAAATTGTTACAAAGAAAACCATATCGTCTGCAAATAGTTGTATTTTGTGCATCGTTTATTGGAGCTTTGATTAATGTTGTAGCTCCTGGAAATTATATAAGACATTCAGATATTTCAACTGAATTTAATGTTTTTGAAGCGTTGATAAAATCTTTTGAGGGAGTAGTAAGTAGAAATTGGGAATTGGCTATAGGAGGAACAATTCCTCTGTTTTTTTTGATGGGGATACTAATGTATAACTGGATGGATAGACGACGTGACCGCTATGTTAATCCTATAGTATTATTTGTGGCTTTGTTAATCGGAGAAATAATAGTAGATTTTCCTGTGCGTCTTGGTTATTCCTCGGGTTATTTCCCTCTCAGATGTGAATTTGTTGCACGCTGCACGGCTGTTATCTTCATACTGATATTTGAAATGAATTTGGTTGGGGGGATATCATCAAGAAGTGACAAGTTGATACACTTTGACAAACAATATGTTAGCGTGATTGTTCTAGTGACAATAATGTCTATTACACCATTTGTATCACAAGAGGCTTTAAACAACTATTACCCGTTTAGGATATATCAAGACTTAGCTAATGGTGAGTTAGATAAATACGAGGATACTAATAATTTAATTATATCGAGGCTAATGGAGAGCAAAGGTGAAAATGTAGTTATTGAAATATTTGAGACGAATGATGTTGATTATTTAGCAAGTCTCAGATTACAAGAAGATCCGGAGTACTGGGTCAATAAAGGAACTGCATCATATTTTGAGAATGAATCAATATCAGTAATATATAAATAGTTTGTAGTGGACTATTCTAGGACTAAAGATGAAAAATGTAAAAAAGCTAACGCAAATTAAGACTGTAATTGATGAGAAGATTTCCACAAATACATATATTCTAAAGCCGATAGTAATTTTGACATTTATTCATTTGCTGGCAATTTCGGCATTGATAAGGGCTGATTTCTATTACAATGATGATGTACAAAGAGCATTTAGCGGTGGAAGAATGTGGGCCATAGCACATAGTAGATATGTTTCTAACTACTTGGCTATTATTCTATGGGGAGAAAAAAAAATCTTTGATATTTCGCCGCTTACGCAGTATATTGCGATTCTTATATGTGCAATTGCGGGGGGAGTCATTCTGTCATTATTTTCGCAGAATAAAAAGATAACATTAGTACAGATAATGGCAGCAGTTCCATTGACGATTAATCCGTTCTTTTTACAGTGTCTTTCATATAAATTTGATGCGCCGTGGATGGCACTTTCTATATTGTCTAGTGTTTTGCCTATTTTGTTTTTGCCAAATGAAAAAGAGGTTAATTGGAAACAATATGTATATGCATCATTTATTGGATTGTTGATTATGTGCAATACATATCAGGCGTCTGCACAGATTTACCCAATATTTATTTTGATATACACGTATTTCTTGTGGAGAAATAATAAGGTAAAAAGGGATTATATAATAAAAACATTGGCGTACTCTTTATTCGCTTATGTAGGTTCCCTTTTAAGTTATTATATGGTTTTTGTAAGAAAACTTTTTGTGTTTGAATCTGCGGAGAGTATTGATAGCAATGCTTCTGTATATGGATTAACAGATCTGTGGCAAGGCATTTTAATGAACTTACAGAAATATCTTGGTGTAACCTTGGACAATAGTAATAAATTGTGGATTATACTTGCGTTTGGAATTGTTGTTGCTTTTTTTGTTGATTCTATACTGTATAGTACGCAGAACAAGGTGCTTAACGGCTTTGTTTGTGCCTTTGTAATACTTTTTTCATTTTTATTAGCGTTTGGACCATATCTTGTCCTATCCAAAACTAAATATGAAGCAAGAATGATGTATGGAGTATGGATAGTAATAACGTTCATGTCTATAGATGTGGCTAGCCATGGCAAAGCCTATGTGGGTAAGATCATCGGTGTTTATTTAAGCTGGTGTTTTGTGATTTTTGCGTTCCAATATGGTAATGCGTTGGCAGAGCAAAAACGTTATATGGAATATCGAATGGAACTTATTATCAACGACCTTAATCATTTAGAAATGGTCAAGGATAATCTTAAAGTATCTGTTTTGCTAGATTGTGAAGAGGGTATTTGGTCACCGGTATTAGAAAATATGAATTCCCCTGCAATAAAATTTATAGTCCCCAATGCTTTTGGATCGTTTTATTTGGACTATATGGAAAAATACTATTCGCTTGACAATGTATCTATGGTCGTGGACACTACGGAATTGAGTGGATATGATGATACCATTATGAAGGACAGCGTGTTGGTGGATTCAAAATTCCATACTATCATGGGATATGATGATTATCTGTACGTGAAGATACATTAGTATTTATTTTTCTTTTTTGGAGCTTAGAACTATTATGAAAAGAACTATTGTTTCGTTTCTGCTTGCAATTATTTGTCTAGTTATAGTTTTGCCTATTTTGTATTATTCATTACTATCTGTGCCATGCGCAGATGATTATGGGAATGCAAACCGCACAATTACTTATTTAAATGAATATGGCAGTTACTTTTTGGGGGGAATAGCTTGCAGTAAAGACCTATACTTGTCTTGGCAGGGAACATATACTGGATGCTTCTTTTTGATACTATGTTCACCGTTTGTTAGGGCTGGAATAGCTGGATTAAGACTATTCAATACAGCGATTAATATTGTTTTTTTTGTCTCTTTATTCTTTTTAGTAATATGTTTTGTAAGCAATTTCCGCAGCGATAAAAAGAATAGGCTTTTAACAGCGCTTATCATATATTGCCCATTGTTGTTTTTTATAACAAATAATTATATGAATTCTGAAATATATACATGGTTTACTGTTATGGCAGTTTATATTCTTCCTGCGGCATTTACACTGATTGGAAGCAGTATATATATGTTGGCTTTTAATAAGAGCAGTAAAGTATTATTTGCCATGGCTGCTGTTATGGGATTGTTTGCAGCAGGCGGTAGTATAAATATAGCCACACTATGCTGTGGATTATACTTTTTAATATTATTTTATTTTGGCTATCAAAAGAAACAGAGCATTACGTTCGGAAAGATAATACCTTTTGTTGTTGCTATTGCAGGGACTATATTTAACGTGGCCGCTCCTGGGAATTATATAAGATATGGGGGTGGTTCTTCCGAAATTGGCAATACATTTATCGGATGTTTGTGGTCAGCATTAGCACACGTGCTTTTCCGACTTTATAAGATTTCAATTACAACGCCGTTTATAGCTATTTGTGTTTTGACGTTTATGGTGTCTTTTTCAATTATAGAATTTGATTATGAATCCAGAATATCATATTCTCATCCGGTACTTTTTGGTTGTTTCCTTCTGCTTTGTGCAACAATAGTTAATTTCCCATATACATTGGGGATAGCTTCAATAAGGATGACTGATAAATTTGAGGATCGGGCTTATTTTGTTCAGGATCTTACACTTTACTTGTTGCTTTTTCTCTGGATCATGTATCTTATAGGGGGTGTAAAGAAAGGGAATGCCGGTTTTAAATTTGAAGTAAGTCATTATTTGATAGTGATTATAATGCTGTTCATGAGTGTTGGTATGTTATGGCATGATGAAGGATATAGAACATCGACGACACCCTATATGATTGAAACGATAGTAGATGGAAGTGCACATGCATATTCAAATTATCAGGAAGAAATACTGAGCACTATTGAAAACGGTGGAGATGATGTGACTATTTGGTATTTGAGAGAATACAAAACCAGGGATACATTTATCAATGGTCTGGGACTTGCAGCTGAAAAGGATGACTGGAAAAATAAGACTGTAGCTAACTGGTATGGGAAAAAGTCAGTGGAAGTGATATATCCTTGATAAGGAGTGTTGATGAAGAAGAGAGTTGCACTTGTCATAAATACTCTTTCAAATGGAGGGGCAGAAAGAGTAGTATCCAATATGACACTTAGTCTTTCTGATTATTATGATTGCGATATTATAGTGAATGATGCGAGTACTATAGACTATCCTGTTATAGGTAACATAATATCTCTCGGGATGAAACCATCTGTGAATAGATCCGGAGTACTGTATCAGGGAAAGGCTTTTTTTGTTCGTTTGTTCAAACTTGGCAAGCTGCGTGCAAAAGCCGGATATCATGCGGTAATAAGTTTCTCTGATAGTGCTAATGTCGTCAATATACTTACAAGGAAAAATTGTGGAAAAACTGTAATAACGGTCCACACAACCCTTACAAAGGCATCAAAAGAAAAAAGATATAAATATATTGTTTCTCCGTTAGTCAAAGCTTTTTATAATAGAGCCGATAATGTGGTTGCAGTTTCGCAAGGAATAAAAAGCGACTTGATAAAAAACTATGGCATCTTGCCTGATAAGGTTAGCGTGATAACAAATGGATGCGACAATAAGAAAATCGCTGAATTGGCCGGACAACAAATGTCTGATGATGAAAAGCGCTGGATTGATAATAGATGTACGATTGTTACAATTGGCAGACTTTCAGAGCCAAAAGGTTATTGGCATATAATTCGTGCTTTGCATGAATTAAAGCAACGAAACGTTCCTTTTAGAATGGTCATAATGGGCAGGGGAGAACTTGAAGAGTATCTTTCATCGCTTATTAATGATTTAGGACTTGGAGATGATGTTTTTTTAAGTGGGTTCTGCGCTAATCCATTTAAGATTATGGTCAAAGCTCAGTTATTTGTATCATCTTCTCTTTGGGAAGGGTATCCGAATAACATTGTAGAGGCAATGAGTTGCGGACTTCCTGTTATATCAACTGATTTTGACTCCGGTGCAAGAGAGATAATTGCACCTAATACTGAGGTTAGTTATAAGAATAAGAATGAGATTGAAATGGCTCAGTATGGTATTTTGACTCCGGTTTGTGACGGAAAGAAATACTCAGCAACAGATCCATTAACTTATGAAGAGAAGATACTGGCAGACGCGATACAAATGTTGCTTCAGGATACTGATCTCAGGGAGCAGTATTCTCAAAAGTCAAAATGTAGAGCTTTACAGCTTGATCTTCAAAAAAAGGCAGAAGAATGGCGTGAATTAGTAGAATGAATTCAAAATTAAGTATTGTTGTACCTTGCTATAATTGCTCAAAAACTTTGGAAAACGCTATGAGGAGTATTCTTAACCAAAGTGAGAGATGTGAAGTTGTGTTGGTTGATGATGGTTCTACTGATACAACTCCTTTAATGTGTGATGAATATGCTGAGAAATATAAGTTTGTTACGGTAGTACATCAGGAAAATCGCGGACTGTTTGGCGCATGGGCGAAAGGGGTAAGAACTGCTAAGACAGATTACATAGCTTTTTGTGATGCGGATGATTGGATAGAAGACGGATTTGTTGAGCGTTTAGCAAAGATTTTGGATGACGAATGCTTTGATATGGTAATTTTCGGGGCAACTGCGCATTATTCTGATGGCAAAATAGTAGCTATGGGCAATAGGCTTAATTCTGGCGTTTATGACAGAGAAAAAATAGAGAATTTGATTATTCCCCATTTTTTTTCTAATGGGGAAATGGAATCTGAAATAATGCTTAAATCCAGATGGAGTAAGGTGTTCAGCAAAAGAGTTTTAAATAGCGTTGTAGCAAATGTTTCTGAATCGGTATCTATTGGAGAAGATGCTATTACGACATTTGTATCTGTGATAAACTCTGATAAAATATGCTGTATCGATGATTATTATCCATATCATTACATGAGAAATGATGAATCAATGATCGGAACATATGATAGTAGGATTTTTGAAAAGTTGGATATATTGTATAATGAGTATTGGAAAGTGCTTGAAAAATACCCATATGATGTAAAAAAGCAGATTTTGGCGGATCAATACTCCACGATTTTTGTTTTTATGAAAAAGGAAATAGACAGAAATCCTAATGGTTTCGCTAATATCATCCAAAAATTAGATGGTGTCAGAAATTCTGATTCGTTTGCGGAATGTGAAGCAGAATGCGAAATAAGCAAATATTCACTGGGAGCTAAAATGTTTGCGGAGTTGATAATTAGACGGTTATATGTGCCGGCCATTATGCTTACCAAATTAGCTTCCATTTTACGATGACTGAATGGAAATAATAAGGAAATAATGAAAAAGGGAATATATATTCATTGTGGTTCAAAAGCTGAATTCACCGGTGTGACCAAAAAGATTAATGATCAGATAAATGTCTTTTCTAAGAAGTTTGAAATAAGGGAAATAGTGGTCGAAAAAGAAAAGACTAATGCCCTCATATCGATTTGCTGGAGGCTTCCCGGAGGTTCTTTTGGACGAAAATATGATGATGCATTCAAGAGTATAGTTGAGTTTTGCGGTACCGACAAACTTCATTTTGCGTACTTGAGGCATCAGGCATTAGATAAGGCATTTGTAAGCTTTGTTAATAGAATAAAGGCTACATATAAAAATGCTAAAATTATTGTTGAAATACCAACATATCCGTATGGCAAAGAACTATTGAGAGATTCCACAATGTGGCCATGGTATTTCAAGGATTTATTCTATAGGAAGAGGTATGGAAGGCTATTAGACCGAATTGTAACCTATTCTGATGATACTGAAATATTTAATGTGCCAACCATTCGAACTATGAATGGACTAGACGTAGATTCTATCAGAGTTGCCAATGTACCCGATAAATCTGATGATACAATTCGAATGCTTGTTGTTGCTATGATGCAGCCATACCATGGATTTGAACGTTTAATTAAAGGAATGGGGACATATTATTCCGGAAACCCAGAAAGAAATGTAGAACTAATCATGGTCGGATATGGACCGGAACTGGATTATTATAAGAATCTGACAAATAGTCTTGGCCTTAATGACAAGATTATTTTTATGGGAAAGCTTGTAGGTGAAGAACTGGATAATATATACGACTCTTGTGATATTACTGTAGGCTCAATGGGTGGATATAAGATTGGAATAGAAGTTTTTTCTTCAATTAAGTTGGGAGAATATCTTGCTAAGGGATTACCCGTATTAACCGGAGCTAGAACTCTGATATTTGACAAATTTGGCCATGATTATAATTTAGAGTTTACGAATGATGCTACTGAAATAGATATAGACAGAGTGATAAAGTTTTATGACAAAATATATGGATTCCGTGACAAAAGTGAAGTTAGGCATGAAATCAGACAATTCGCAATTGAGCACATTGATGTAAATGTTGTCATGAAATCTATTACTGATTATTTGGAGAATGATTGATGAAGATTATGACAGTGGTTGGAGCCAGACCACAATTTATTAAAGAGGCTGTTGTTTCTAAACAGCTACGAATAAAGCATACAGAGATTCTTGTCCATACAGGTCAGCATTACGATTATAATATGTCTGATAGTTTTTTTGACGAGCTTGATATTCCAAAACCGGATTATAATCTTGGAATATCGGGCGGTAGCCATGCTGAAATGACGGCGAAGATGCTCGTAGCTCTAGAAGAAACTATGATAAAAGAAAAGCCTGATTGGGTTTGTGTCTATGGTGATACTAACTCGACTTTGGCTGCAGCGTTATCGGCAGCTAAATTGCATATACCAATATGTCATGTTGAAGCCGGTATTAGGACTCATTGTTTATCAAATCCTGAGGAAATTAACCGAGTGTGTACAGATCATGTATCAACACTTCTTCTTGCTGCAACTCAAAGCTCCATGGATGATATCAAGAGAGAAGGACTCACGGATAGAGGAGTATTTGTCGGCGATCCTATGTTTGATGCCTTTGAGCATTACAAGAATAAGGTTGGCAGGGATGAAATCAAATTAACACTATTTAATGGAGCAACTGAGGGAGTGCCAAGAGAGTATTATTATCTCACCTGCCACCGCGAGGAGAATACGGATAATGCAAAATTATCTCAGATTTTAGATGCAGCAGAGAAAATGGATGCTCCGGTAATTTACCCGGTTCATCCTCGAAACAGATCAAAGATAATAGATCTTAATCAAAAAAATGGATATAATAACCTGATTTTTACTGAACCTGTCGGATATTTAGAGAGCATTTGTCTGGTTAATAATGCCAAGAAAATAGTCACGGATTCGGGAGGATTACAAAGAGAAGCTTTTTTTGCTGGCAAACAGTGCGTTACGATTCTTGATTTTGTTTGCTGGCCTGAGACAATGATTGATAATAGAAATCAGCTGGCAAAACCGGATTCAGATAGTATTTTGGAATGCTTGAGCAAGGAACAGAAGGTAGATAGCGATTATATGCCCTTTGGTGATGGCCATGCGGCAGAACATATTATAAATGCTATCGAGGAACATTGTTGATTGGAAGTTGATATTACAAAAAAGAGGATGAGTTCTATGAAATATGCGTTAATAGGTTGCGGTCGTATTTCGCCCAACCACATAGTAGCAGCACAAAATAATGGCCTTGAGATAGTTGCTATTTGTGATGTAGTTGAGCAGAATATGCATGACAAAAAAGTAAAATTCAAGTTGTCTGATGACGTCCATTGTTATACAGATTATCTAGAGATGATAGATAAAGAAAAACCGGAATTAGTTGCTATTGCTACTGAATCCGGTAAGCATGCAGAGATTGCTTTGAATTGTCTTAAACGTGGGCATGCCAATCTAATTATAGAGAAACCTATTGCTCTTTCTTTGAAGGATGCTGATGAGATAATTAAGGTGGCAAAAGAGGAAAAACTTAAGGTTTGTGCATGTCATCAGAATAGATTTAACAAATCAATTCAGAAGATAAGAGAAGCGATAGAGATGGAGCGTTTTGGCAAGCTCCTTCATGGTACTGCTCATATTCGATGGGCAAGAGATTATGAGTATTATTCTAGGGCAAAATGGAGAGGTACATGGGCGCAGGACGGCGGAGCGCTTATGAATCAGTGCATTCACAACATAGATCTTCTAAGATGGATGATGGGTGATGAAATTGAATGCGTTGTTGGAATGACAGATCGTTTAAAACATGACTATATCGAAGCTGAAGATCTTGGAATTGCACTAGTTAAGTTCAAAAACGGATCATACGGAATAATTGAAGGAACAACAAATATTTATCCTAAGAATTTAGAAGAAACACTATATATCTTTGGCGAGAAGGGAACAGTCAAAGCTGGGGGAACATCTGTTAACGTTATTGAGGAATGGAACTTTTCTGATATGCTGGATGACCCTGTGGATATTAAAACGCGTTTTCACGAGAACCCGCCTAATGTTTATGGGTTTGGCCATACACCATTGTACGCAGATGTTATAGAAGCAATAAACAATGACAGGGCCCCCTATGTGGATGCGGAGGCCGGAAAGAGAGCATTGGAATTGGTGCTTGCTATATATAAATCTGCTGCTACAGGAGAGATTATTAGATTCCCACTTGAAGATTGCTCAACTATAGAGTTTGAAGGAAGATTTAACTGATGGAAGAAAAGCAATATTTCGTACATGAGTCTTCGTATATTGACGAAAATGTTATAATAGGGCAAGGCACTAAAATATGGCATTTCTGTCATGTTCAATCAGGGGTGAGCATTGGCGAAAATTGTTCTTTTGGTCAGAATGTCAATGTGTCGAATAATGTTAAGATCGGAAATGGCGTTAAGGTTCAAAATAATGTTTCTATTTACGAAGGTGTTGAAATAGAGGACGATGTTTTTTGTGGTCCGTCAATGGTTTTTACAAATGATCTTACACCAAGGGCTAAGTTCCCTAAGGGGCATGAAAATTACAAGAGAACAATTGTAAAAAAGGGAGCGACTATTGGCGCGAATGCCACAATTGTTTGTGGCCATACTATCGGTGAATATGCTATGGTTGCGGCAGGTGCAGTCGTTACTAAAGATGTTCCTCCTTATACATTAGTTAAGGGAAACCCTGCCCGTGTTGCGGGTAAAGTGGACGAACATGGTAATATATTGAAATAATAGAGAGAATCATTTATGCAATTCAGAGATTTAAACAAACAGTATAATCTTCATAAGAAAGAGATTGATGATGCGATAGAATCAGTTCTTCAAGGAACTGATTTTATTCATGGTAAGAAAGTAGTAGAGCTAGAAAGCAAATTGGCAGAGTATGTAGGTGTCAAGCATTGTATTACTTGCGCAAATGGCACGGATGCTCTTCAGCTAGCCCTTATGACATGGGGAGTTGGAACAGGAGATGCAGTGTTTGTTCCTGATTTCACTTTTTTTTCCAGCGGTGAAGTTGTATCAGCCGTTGGAGCTACACCGGTATTTGTAGATATCGATGAAGAAACTTTTAATATTTCGCCTGAAAGCCTGGAACAGGCTATTCAAAAGGTTATTGAGGGGAAAGCTTTCATACCTAAAGTTGTAGTTGCTGTTGACCTTTTTGGACAGCCTGCAGATTATAATGAAATCAGAAGTATCTGTGAAAAATACCAACTATATCTTCTTGAAGACGGGGCGCAGGGATTCGGAGGACGAATCAGAGATAAAAGGGCTTGCAGCTTCGGTGATATCAGTACTACTTCCTTTTTCCCGGCTAAGCCGCTTGGATGTTATGGTGATGGTGGTGCTATATTTACAAATGATGATCAATGGGCAACTCTGTTAAGATCACTGTGTGTTCATGGGAAAGGTGAAGATAAATATGACAATGTCAGAATCGGAATGAATTCCAGATTGGATACTGTTCAAGCCGCTGTCTTATGTGAAAAGATAAAGTATCTGGATGAAGAACTAGACAATTGCAATAGAGTTGCAGATAGCTACAGTGAGTTATTAAAAGATTATGTAAGAGTTCCGATAATTCGAAATGATTATTATTCTGCATGGGCTCAATATACTATTCTTCTTAGAGATGCGGCAGAAAGAGATGATGTTGTCAGCAAGCTTAAAGAAAATGGTATTCCATCTAACGTTTATTACAAAAAGCCTATGCATATGCAAAAAGCTTTCGCTTATAACAAATGTGATATAACAGGTTGTGACAGGACTACATCAATTTGTGGCAGATGCCTTTCTCTTCCGATGCATCCATATTTAGATCGGGCGGATATAGCCAGAATCTCAGAATTGATCATAAAAGTGGTAAAGAGATGATTGTTATAATAGATTACGATATGGGCAATTTGGGCTCTATTAAGAATATGCTTCACCGAATCGGATGTGATGAGGTTGTGATTTCAAGAGACCATAATGACATAATACGAGCAGATAAGTTGATACTTCCCGGGGTTGGCGCATTTGATCAAGGGGTTAATAACCTTATTAGGTTTGATTTGTTTGATACGATCAAAAAGGCTGTTGTAGAGGACGGCAAAATAATTATGGGGATCTGCCTTGGAATGCAACTTCTTGGCCGTAGAAGCGAGGAGGGTGTGGAGACCGGATTAAATCTTATTCCTTTTGATTCTATTAGATTTAGGCTTGGTAATGATTATAAGATACCGCACATGGGCTGGTCTGATATTGAAATAGAAAAGGATGACCCAATTACTGATAATATGCATAATGTTGAACAGAGGTTTTACTTTGTACATAGCTATCATGCGCAATGTGACAATGAATCCGATGTTTTGATGAATTGTGAATATGGTTACAAATTTGCAGCTGCAGTTTCGTGTGATAATGTTTATGGGTTTCAGTTTCACCCAGAGAAGAGCCATAAATATGGCATGGAATTGCTAAAGAATTTTGTTAGGATTTAATGATATATGATAAGACCAAGAGTTATTCCAACGCTGTTAATTGATAACGGGAATCTTGTAAAGACGAAGAAATTTGCAAATCCACAATATTTAGGGGATCCAATCAATGCAATAAGAATATTCAATGAAAAAGGTGTTGATGAGCTTTGTGTATTGGATATTACAGCGTCAAAGGAAGGTAAGGATCCTGATTTTGATCTCCTCGAAAAAATGGCTACAGAATCATTTATGCCTTTGAGTTACGGAGGCGGAATAAAAAGTGTTGATCAGATAAAAAAACTTTTCAGGATAGGATTTGAGAAGGTGGTTTTAAACACTGCTGCTTATGATAATATAGATCTTGTGAGCGAAGCGGCAAACTATTTTGGAAGCCAGAGTGTTGTATGCTCGGTGGATTATAAGAAAACTTTGTTTGGAACCTCTTGTTTTGTAAATGATGGTAATAAAAAAGTTAAGGTTAGTCCCGTAGAATTAGCAAGGAAATACGCTGAAGTCGGCGCGGGAGAGCTGCTTTTGTACTCGATTGATCGAGATGGAATGCGCATTGGATACGATTTAGAAATGATTAAAGATGTTGCAATGGAATTAAGTATCCCTGTCATTGCCTGTGGAGGTGCTAAAATGATTTCTGACTTAAAAATGGCATTGGATGCAGGTGCAGATGCTGTTGCTGCCGGAAGCTTGTTTGTGTTCTTTGGTGAAAGACAGGCGGTATTGATTAATTATCCCGAAGAGAAAGAGTTTATTGATAATGAAATCTACAGAAAATAAGAAAATACAATATAAAATATGCAGTCGATGCATCATGGACACAACAAGTGATCCTAATTTAGTTATTGATGATAACGGGGTCTGCAACTATTGCCATGAATATGATAGAGAGTATGAAAAGTATAGGCATTTTAAAGAAAATGGCGAAAAACAGTTAGAAGACCTTATGTCTAGAATAAAAGAGGAATGCAAAGATGATTTATATGATTGTGCTCTGGGAATATCAGGAGGAGTAGACAGTTCATATTTATTATACTTGTGTCATCAATACGGATTACGTGTACTTGCAATTCATGTTGATGCAGGGTGGAACTCTGAAACAGCTGTACAGAACATTGAGAAAATGTGTACAAAACTGGGGTATGATCTTCAAACAGTTGTTATGGACTGGCCTACAATTAAGGAACTGCAGAGAGCATATATGTTCTCTGGGCTTGGGAATCAGGATGTGCCACAGGATCACTGTTTTATAGCCGCGGTGAGACAGTATTGTAAAAAATATCGTATCAAGTATATGATGAATGGCTGGAATCTGGCGACAGAAGGAATACTGTCACATGCATATCAGCAGAATCCGGTAGATTGGATCAACATAAAAGATGTATATAAAAAATGTGGAAGAGGAAGAATTTCACTAAAAAAGTATCCACATGTTTCGTTCTGGGATGAATATATTGGGTATGAATACTTCTATCCGGTTAAGCAAATAAGACCGCTTCAGTATATTGACTATCATAAAAAGGATGCCATAGCACTTTTGGAAAAAGAATTCGGTTGGAAATACTATGGGGGTAAACATTTTGAATCAAGATTCACCAAGTTTTTCCAAGAAGTTTATCTTCCTCAGAAATATGGTTGGGATAAAAGAAGAGACCATCTGTCTAGTTTGATAGTTGGTGGTGAGATGACGAGAGATGAAGCAATAGCTGAGATGGAGATCCCGACAAGCACTCCGGAGCAATTGCAGGAAGAAACTGAATACGTACTTAAGAAACTGGATATTAGTGAGAGTGAGTGGAAAGCTATACTTGATGCTCCCAATAAGACAATCAATGATTATAAAAACGAGATTAAGCTCAAGAAAAATCTTCAGGCGATAAAACATTTTTTTGTAAGAAAATGAGATGGTGAATAATGCCGGTTCAATACTGCTTTAAGGGTCAGGTTTCAAACGAGGACATACATAAGTATTATAAAGAAAACAGAGTGGATTGCTTTTTAACTACGTCTGCATCAGAAGGCCTTCCGGTTTCTATTATGGAAGCAATGTCGTATGGGATACCAGTGGTTGCGACTGATGTGGGAGGAATCGGCGAACTGATTGATGGAAATGGAGAGTTGATTCCAGCGGATCCATCTGTTTCCGAGGTGTATAAAGCGCTTTGTTCATTGGTGGAAAGAAATCCTGAAGAACTGAATGGATTAAGGCAGGCATCAAGAAATCTATGGAGTGAAAAGTTCAACGCAGTTTGTAATGCTAAGAGGTTTGTAGATAAGATAAGCAGGAGTGCCGAATCCAATGTTGATACTGTAATTATGACTATTGATTCTGTAAGTGCAGATTGGTGCTTTTGTGAAAGCGAAGTTCGTGAATTGGCGAATCGTTACTATCTTATTCTGGTTGATGCTAAGCCCTACGATTCTGAAGCAGTTATTGATTATGAGCGCAGGCTTATATCAGAGGTTTCTCCTGACATCAAGTTTTATCAATATCACAAATCTCATAACCTGATACGTAGATTAGTAGATAGTATTTCCTACTGGATAGACAAAAACACTCGAGTGGAACGTCAAGATATAAGAGACTCAGAGAAAGCCTTGGGGATTAGGTATTGGGAGTCTTTGAAGTATTATTCTGAAGCCAAAGCTTTTTATAGGTGGATTTCGACTAAGAAAATACTGCCTGATACAGGGCGTTTTTTATTTTATTCGTATTGGCAACAAGACACTACTTTAGGCATGGCTATGAATAAAAATGGGTTTAAAATGGTTACCAGAACTCATGGCTATGACTTATATGATTATAGGGTATCAAAAGGAGAACGTCAGCCATTTCGCAAATACATGGATGATAAATTGGACGCGATTTCATTTATTTCTAAAGCCGGTAAGAATTATTATTTAAGCAGATATGAAAAAAGCAATTCGGAAAAATACAGCGTTGATTATATTGGATCGAACGGGGATATATCTGGTTCATCAAATGAATTAGAATCGATGCAGGATCATGACCATCCTTTTGTAATAGTCAGTTGTTCAAGCATGATACCGCTTAAAAGAATAGAATTGATAATAGCATCATTGGCATATTTTCAATCAAAAAAGCCGGATATTAGTGTGAAGTGGATACATTTTGGTGACGGAGAATTAAAAGAGACGTTAACTGAAACTGCAGTGAAAATGTTGGGGAAGCAAAGTGATTTTGGGGACTAGGTTATGTTTGATATAACAAAAGCGTTTATTTATTGCAAAGGTGCAAAAATACCTGACAGTATAAAAAATCAAGCAATATGCTTAAAAAGAGATAATACTTGGTTATATGATAATGGATTGCACAAGTTTAAAAATGATGAAGTAATCCTGGATTTTGATGAAAGTTTTTTCCTCTTTGAGGGACATGTTGATAATAAAAACGAGTTAATATCAGAACATAGAAACCCGGATTGGGCATTGTTTCTGAAAAATATGGCTGAAGTGGGAGATTTTGCCTCACTTAGAGGTGGTTTTTGTGGTATTTATGTTTCCGAGGATATTACTCGGATTTTTGTAGACCACGTTGGAAATCGCACACTGTATTACTACAATAAAAGAGGCTTGACGATGATTTCATCAAGCTTCTATTTTATGATTGAAGTTTTGAAATTTAATGGATGCAAAATAAATGTCGACGATCAGGCTATAAGGTATATGTTGACATTGGGATTCATGGCTGATGATACTACGTTTTGTTCTGATATAAAGAGGGTATGCCCAGGTGAGATTGTTACCCTTTATTCAGACAAGCAGCCACAAAAAACAGTGTTTTATAAAATTGATAATACACATATAGATGATAATCTTTCATTATCAAGTGCGGTCGAGGGTTTGGATTATCATTTTAAGAATGCTGTAAGAAGAGAGTTTACTAAGGACAGAGAATATGGATATAGCCATTTGGTAGATTTGAGCGGTGGTTTGGACAGCCGAATGGTAACCTATGTGGCTCATGAACAGGGATTTACAGACCAGATAAATGTTACATATTGTAGGAAAGATTATCTTGATTTTAAGATTGCACAAGAAATTGCATGTGATCTTAAGCACATGTTTCTTTTTATGCCACTAGATTATTTCTCTTGGTATAAAGATGCTGAGATAAATACTCTATTGTTAAATGGTTCAGTAGCATATGCAGGATCAACCGGGGCTCACCATATGCTGGAATTGATTAAAGGGACTAACTGTGGAATAGAGCATACAGGCATGGTGGGTGATGCCATAGTTGGAACGTTTTATAAGGACAAGGCATACAATTATGGTAAACCAGACGGCAAAGAGAATGCTTATTCGCTGGCACTGAATTATGCTATTCCAAGCGATGTGCTGAATTTGTATGATAATAGGGAACAGTATTCGCTGTGTACCAGAGGACTTTTGGGAGCGCAGAGTTCCTATATGATAAGACATAATTATTTTGAAACAGCATCACCATTCTTGGATGTTGATTTTTTGGATTTTATGATGGCTGTTCCACTTGAGCTTAGAGTGGGGCATCGTTTGTACTTTGAATGGTTAAAAAGATGCTATCCCAAGGCATCTGAGTATGGTTGGGAAGCTTGGCATGGTATACAGCCAAAGGAAAGTAATAGGAAGACAAGAAAACGGTTGTACGAGTTACGTAGAAGAACAACTAATATAGTTAACAGCTCTCTCGGCAAGAAACAATATGATAATATGAATCCTATAGAGCATTGGCTTGAGTCTAATCCAGATATAGTGGCGTACTTAGATGAATATTATCGCAAATCAAAGGATAAATTGTCGGATGTTATTTCAGAGAATTATCTTATCGACATGGATAACCTTTACACAAAAGGTACAGCAGGGGAAAGAGAACAGGTTCTGACGGTTTTCGCTGCGATTCTAATGATGCTGCAATAAATGTAATCAATTATTATAGGTAAAATATATTATGCAGAGAAGACCACTTGTATCAGTGATAATGGCTGTGTATGATACCCGAGCAGATTATTTATCTGAAGCTATCAAGAGTATTCTAGAACAGACATATCAATATTTTGAGTTTATTATTATCGATGATGGTAGTAATAAAGCGGAGACATTAACGTGTCTTAGCGAATTTGAGAATACAGATGAACGGCTAAAGATAATAAGGAATGAGATTAATATTGGCTTGACAAAATCATTAAATGTTGCGCTTCGTCATAGCAAAGGCGTTTATATCGCAAGAATGGATGCGGATGATATATCTTTACCTGAGCGTTTAGATAAACAGGTGGGATATATGGAGAAAAATAGTGAAGTTTGCCTTTTGGGGTCGAATACATTTGTTTTTAATGATGAAGGAAATGAATTTGATGAAAGAAAAGTATACAGCAGATATAAGAACCCGGAGGTCAGACAGATAAGACTGTTATTTGAAAATGCCGGGTATGCACATCCAACATTTATGCTTAGACGTGCTTTTTTAGATGAACACAATATTGAGTACAGAGAAGATATAAAAAGAGCACAGGATTATGCCATTACCACTGATTGCCTTATTGCTGGTGGTAAAATGCAGCTATTTGACGAACCGCTTTTGAAATATAGAGAGCACGGTGGGCAGATTTCAAATAAATCATACCCGGAGCAGATAGAATATCAGGCAATAACTGCTGTTAGAAGAATGAAGGCAACTTTCGAAACATTAACAGATGATGATTGTTGGGCAATAGCAAGACTTATTCATGAAAAACAGGATTATTCAGTCAAGCAGTGTATTAGCGCTTTAAAAAAGCTTTTTGCAGAGAATAGAGAGAAAAAACTTTTTGATTCAGGACTTTTGGAGCGAGAGCTTAGGTATGAATGGTACAGAAAAGTCATGCGTCTTACAAGGATCAATCATAGACCGTGGGGTATTTTTACTTTGTTTACGCTTCAATCTATTCCGGCAACCATATCTATAAAACGAGAGAGAGCTATGTGGCAGGGGTAATTATTTGTTGGGTGAAAATGTATGTGTGGAATAGCGGGTTTTTGTAATGGAGGAGCTGATTCAGAAAACTTGATCAGATCCATGACCAATAGGATCAAACATCGCGGACCGGATTCGGATGGAGCTTGGTTTGATGATAATAACAGTGTTGTACTGGGACATCGAAGGCTGGCAATAATTGACGTTTCGCCAACAGGAGCGCAGCCAATGATTTCTCATAGTGGCAATATGGTTATTGCCTATAATGGGGAAATATATAATCATCGAGAACTTGTCAACAGGATTAAGCAGCAAGGTGTAAGTTTTAAGGGAACATCGGACACAGAGGTCCTTTTAGAGTCCTTTGATCTTTTTGGCATAGATGATACATTAAAAAATATTAAAGGCATGTTTGCAATTGCGCTTTATGATAAAGCGAATAAAGCGTTATATCTAGTTCGTGATAGAGCGGGCGAAAAGCCGCTGTATTATGGTTTCTTGGACGGGAGGTTCTTTTTTGCTTCTGATCTTGCCTGCTTCATGGAAACAGGTAAAGACTGTCTACAGATTGATTACTCGGCAACTGAGCTTTTTTTCAGAAGAGGGTATATTCCGGCGCCATATTCAATATTTAAAGGGGTTTCAAAGCTGCAACCTGGGCATTACTTAAGGATTAGTGCGCCATTCGCAGATGTCGAGGATTATACATATTGGTCTGCAGATGATTATTATCTTCAAATGCAGTCAGAGAATAAAAGGTTTAAAGGAAGTCTGGAAGAAGCAGCAGATGAGCTTGAGACTCTTTTAAGAAAATCAATTAGGCAGCAGATGATTTCGGATGTGCCACTTGGAGCATTTTTATCTGCAGGAATTGATAGTTCAACAGTTGTTTCGCTTATGCAGCAGGAATCAGATAGACCGGTTAGAACGTTTACAATCGGCGTCGATACTCCGGATTATAATGAAGCTCCAATCGCGGCTGAGACAGCGAAGCTTCTCGGTACGGATCATACTGAGAAGTATATTACTGTGGCAGAAATGAAGGCTGTTATCCCTAAGATAAGCGAGATATATACAGAACCGTTTGCTGATTCGTCACAGATTCCCACAAGCCTTATAAGCAGAATTGCGCGGCAGGATGTTACTGTTGTTCTAAGTGGTGATGGTGGTGATGAGCTTTTTTGCGGATATGGTAGATATAATGGATGGGTATTAAATTCCTGGAAAAAGCAGCAAAGAATATCATTACCGGTTCAACATCTTAGAGGAAAAATGTTGAAACTACTTGGGTATGACAGAAATAATCCTAGGATTAAGCAATTTATGTCATCATCGATTTCCGAGCTTTATGCTGCAGTTTCAGCTAACGACACAAGTTTCATAAGGCAGAATGTATTATACAAGGATTACTACGAATTATCTAATAATAAGGACGGGTTAGCTGACCAAGACATTCTTATGCTAATGGATTTCGGTATGTACTTACCGGATGACATTCTTGCTAAGGTAGATAGAGCAGCGATGGATTGCTCACTGGAGACGCGAATTCCATTTCTTGATAAAGATGTGATAGAATTTGCCTGGTCATTGCCTCTTGATATGAAATATCGCGATGGTGTCACCAAGAGGGTTCTAAGAAATATTCTATACAAATATGTGCCACAGGAACTTATGGAGAGGCCTAAAACCGGTTTTTCTATCCCATTACATTTGTGGCTTAAGGACGGGGAATTACGTGAGTGGGCAGAGAGCCTGATATGCCCGAAAGTCCTTGGTAAAATAGATATTCTTGATTCGGAAATAATCATTAAGATGTGGAATAACTATATTGAAAAAGGGATATGGAATGAGAGCATATGGTATATGCTTGTTTATTTGGATTGGATAAATGCATATGGATGAAAAAAGGACCCCTACGTATAAATATATAAAATGGATTTTGTTTGGAATTATATTTTTTTCTTGTTTACTATACTCAATCTATGCGAATATCAATGTTTTTTGCTTTGATGCAGAATATTATTGGGGGATAGGGAACGTTGATTTAATGAGCTTTCCGGCTACTTTCCGTGGTTGCATTTTTCCATGGATTTTAGCTTTGTTTAAAACTGTTTTTGGTGACGGAGTATGGACTTGGAGAATAATATCGGCTTTATTTGTAAGTAGCCTTTTTGCGTTTGCATTGCCTTATGCCCTCGAAGGGAAAAGTATAGACACTAAAAAAAGTGCTTTTAGAGAGTTGATAGCATTTATAGTGTTTATTTTCTTTTGGGGCGATTTAATCCAGTATCCACTTTCCGATATGGTATCATGTGTATTTTTGATAAGTGGAATAGCTTTGCTAAGGGGCATTTTTAATTCTGAAAAAAAGATTAACTGTGGTAGTATTATCAAAGCCTTGGCGGGTGGCGCTATGTTTTATGCCGCATATAATACCAGAGTGGTTTTTTTGTTTGGAGTTATAGTTTCGTTAGTTGTTTTTGTATTCCACTTTATATATGATAAAAGGTTTGATATAGCGATGACGGCCGCAATATTGATAGGAGGGCTGATACTGTCGATACCTCAGTGTATTGTGAATTGGAATAATCTTGGTCATGTCTCGCCTAAAGTGTTTACCGAACAAGTATATGGCTATCAACATAGTTTACAGAATCAACAACTTTTTTGGGGTGTGTCCATGCCGAGGTATGAGACATATATTGGTGACCGTGACAAATATGAACATCTAGGAGTATACTTTGATGACCCCGTAGGGGAGGAGTTGCTTGATCGAGAAGGGCTTGTTGTGGATGAGTTTGGAGTAAAAGATCTAGTAAAGTTATTTTTTAAGTATCCCCTTGACATGATTTCTATTTATACTAAACATTTTGTATCTCTGATGTCTCCAGGTTGGAGAGAAATGTTTCTTACAGATATGTATGTAAATAAAGGTATAAGTATCGTTATATCTTTTTTGATTTGGTGCGTTGCAGCGTTGGGGCTGATTGTGGCACATTTGAATAAAGCTTGTAAAGATAAGTGCACGGTTGCATTTGTGCTCGCAATCATACTTCCGGGTCTTATGCAGGCGTTTGGAGCTGCTGAAATTCGATTTTTTATTGCGGTTTATTTAGTTATATACTATTTCGTTTTCAAAATGGTTGATTATGGTGATATTTATAGTTTTTTTAGGGGAAATGCTTTGACTATGTCGGTGGCAATAATATTGGCTTTCGCATTATGGGTAAGTGTTTTGGGAGATGTTTTATCATTTAATAGAGATCGCATTTTGCTGATAAATGATAACGAACAGACAGCGTATAGAATGCTTGAAAATGGAGAATCAGGTGAGTAGTAAACGAAATAGTCATGTTTATCTTATATATACTATTATTTTTATGATTATAAGCCTAGTGGCTTTTTCGCCGGTGCTAATTGAGAGGCGTAGTCTGATATCACCAAACGATGCATTTAACCAGTATTATTGTGTGTTTTGTTACATTGGAAGATGGATCCGCGAGGGCTTCTCCGGTGGGTTCAAACTGTATGATACTGAAATTGGCTATGGAGAGTCTGTTATTGGGGCTTTGAATTATTATGGCCTGGGTGATATTTTAGTTATGCCCTTTTCTTTGTTCCCGGAGAAATATCTTCACTACGGTTTTTCATTATCAATTGTAACCAGAATGTATCTCGCAGGAATGTCATTTATTGCATTTGCTAAGTTCAAGAGTTTTGACGGACTTAGCAGCATACTGGCAGCATTACTATATGGCTTTAGTTCATATGCGTTTACTGAGGGATTACTTTTTCCATCGTTTATAACTGTTCTTGTATGGCTGCCATTAATTGTTTTAGGCATGGAGAGCATATTGGCAGAAAAAGAAGGTGATAGTAATCGAAGATATCGCATCATTTTGATTTTATCAACTTTCTTTTTGGGACTGACCGGTTTTTATTTTTTATGGATGGTTCTTCTATATTGTCTTGCTAGATTTGTAGTTTATTATGTTTTTCATGAAAGAACTACATTGTTAAAAAAGGCAACCTTTATATTGTTTCATTTTATGGCAGGTATTGGATGTTCATGTGTAGTATTAGTACCTGTTGTTGCTTATTATCTAAATTCTGCAAGGAGCAGAGGGAAGATTTCTTTGGCATACATTTTTCTGTCCCTACCGGATTGGGAAACTGTAAAGACCGGGATTCAGAATTTATTCACGCCTGTAACAGGTATTTATGATTATTTGTCTCTTGGAATGCCTATAATTGTACTATTTTGTACTGTTTATCTTTGTAAGCATAAGGAGACAATTGATAGAGGCGAGTATATCGTCGGATGTTGCGTTTGTGCATATGGTTACATTATGCCGGCAATAGGGACAATAATGAATGGCGGACAAAGGCATTATGACAGATGGTTGTTTTTGGCACATTTTTTCTTTGCTTCTTTGTTGGCGTATATATTCCCTTTGTTGATCAAAAATGCAACTTTAGCAGATGGCCTAACAGGGATACTGGTGGGGATGCTATGGCTGGTTTTATATTTATACTTGTTCAATGAACAGGCTATTACACTTAGACGAGCGGTATTATATGGCCTGATATGGATTGCAATCTTCGGAATAAGCATATTTGTAAATCCTAAGTTCAAGTATTTGCTTATGTTTGTTATAACGGTGGTTAATATTGGACTATCAGCGTTTCTATCGTTTACATCAGAAGATATAGGCGGAGGAGATATTAAGAATGCATTATTGCGTAATGTAAGGGAGTATTATACAGAGACTCCTTTATTTAATGCTGCAGCTGCAAAAAAAGATAATCAGTGGGACAGGTATGATTTACTTAATGACAAAGTTTTAAACTCCGGATTACTCTGTGGACTTAATACTACTGCAGATTATTTTAGTATATTGAATGGTGATGTAAGTGAGTTTTATTACAAGTTGGATATTTGGTGTGTTAACTTAGGTTTAGATGCAAGGCAAGTTCCGGAATCGCTTTTATCTGTCAGAAAATATAGCGCGGATGGCTTTGGCGGATGGGAAACCGCCGAGAATAACTATTTCCTGCCTCTTGGGGTTGTTTATAAAGGATATAGTACTGCTTCAATGGCATCATCTTTATCAGCACTTGAGAAACAAAATGCGATGATGAACTCAGTTATTTTAGAGGATAAGGCTTCGAATGAGGTTAATGCGCCTGTTATAGATGCTGACAAGGGAATTGTTGAATCTGTGCCATATACGATTAACCTTGATAAAGAAGTACAGACGATTGGGGATGAGCTTTATTTTCCTAAGGATACAGGTGTGCACATAAGTTTTGAGCCTGATGATAAGATTGATGGGGAGAAGACAGAACTATATATCCATTTTGATGGTATTACCGTATCTTCGTTTTCAAGAATTAAAATCGAAAATCGTGTAATTAA
>JAEEGL012650743.1_pt1 | contig 24334 bp, 18 predicted proteins | sample 9134231 | NCBI WGS metagenome assembly JAEEGL01 (sample SAMN16246548, study PRJNA631951) | gut metagenome | biome: gut microbiome; feature: rumen; material: fiber-attached | host: Bos | place: Iran: Karaj | collected 2018-10
AGGCTACACGCGGCATTATCAAAAAGGCTGTTAACTACGTAGCCGTACAAGAGAATTAATGGAGGTGCCACATGAAGCTCAATGAAATGACTTCCTCAGGCAACGTAAAAGCTTACCGTAAGGGAAGAGGTCCCGGATCAGGCAACGGAAAGACTTCCGGCCGTGGTCACAAAGGTCAGAATGCCCGTTCAGGCGGCGGCGTAAGACCCGGCTTTGAAGGTGGTCAGATGCCCCTTTACAGACGTCTCCCTAAGAGAGGATTCAATAACAAGAGATTTGCTCCTGCTTATATCACGATCAATGTTAAGGATCTCGAAGTTTTCGATAACGGTACAAAGGTTGATGCTAAGGCAATTGCCGAGAAGGGTATCATCTCAGTTCCGAAGAACAATGACGGCATCAAGATCCTCGGCAACGGTGAGCTTACAAAGAAGCTCGATGTAACAGCTGCCAAGTTCACAGCTTCAGCAAAAGAGAATATTGAGAAGGCCGGAGGCACGGCTACTGAGGGCTACTAGGCATGAATGGTATTTTCGATACTGCAGTTAATGCTTTTCGTGTAGAGTCTATACGCAAAAGGCTGCTCTATACCTTCATGATCCTGGGCATCTTCATGCTCGGCGGACTCGTACCTGTACCGGGAATCGACGGTGAACAATTCACCAGCATTATCCGTCAGTGGGGTCAGCTCGGTAGCATCATGGATCTCATCTCAGGTGGTGGTCTGTTCCATGCATCGATTCTGTCACTGGGTGTCTCGCCTTACATCAACGCATCGATCATCATTCAGCTCTTAACTGTCGTTATCCCTGCTCTGGAGGATATGTCCAAAGAAGGTGAGTCCGGCAGAAAGAAGATGGATAAGATAACGAGATTTACCGCAATAGGTCTTGCTCTTGTTCAGTCCTGCTTATTTACATATTCAACACGTTCGGCCCTTAATTCGAGCCTTCCTATCTGGCTCAATGGCGTTCTTGTTGCTCTCGCATTTACGGCAGGTGCTGCTATCGTCGTTTTCTTAGGCGAAAAGATCAATGACAAGGGTATCGGCAACGGTGTATCACTTTTGATCTTTGCAGGTATCGTTACAAGACTTCCTGATATGGCAAAGACACTTTATACAAAGTGTGTCAGCATCAGCGATTCAATCGAAAACGCCGCTCTGGGAATCCTCGCGGGCGTTCTCGTATTCCTCGCTGTAACAGTTGTTGCTATTGCGATCATCGTCTTCGTTCTCTATGTCCAGAATGCTGAGAGAAGGATTCCTGTCCAGTATTCAAAGAAGGTTATCGGAAGACAGCAGCGCGGCGGTAACAGGGACTATATCCCGCTCAAGGTCAACATGTCCGGTGTTATGCCTGTTATCTTTACAATGTCGCTCCTTGCTATTCCTTCGATCATCATCACGATGTTCTTCAGCAACAGCACCAACCCGGTAGCTCTCTGGTTTAAGCAGAGCTTTACCGGCAGCCCCTGGTATTATGCGATCTACTTCCTTCTTGTAGTTGCGTTTACATTCTTCTACACGTCGATCAATTTCCACCCTGTAGAGATCGCAAACTCCATCAACAAGAACGGCGGTATGATCAACGGTATCAGATCAGGTAAGCCTACAACTGATTTCATCAAGGCTACGGCACACAGACTTAACTGGGTTGAAGCATTCTTCCTCGTTCTCGTCTGCATCGGACCTACGATAATCGGTATCCTTACAGGATTTGAGAATGTCTGGTTTGCAGGTACTTCCGTGCTGATCCTTACAGGCGTTGCAAATGATCTCATCGTTCAGGTTGAAGGTGAACTTGAGATCAGAAGCCCTAAGGGATTCCTGGAAGATCTTACGATTAAGACAGGCAGAAGGTAATAAATTAACTGTTTACTGTTCAAAAAAGGTTGTCTCCGGACAACCTTTTTTCTTTACTCTGATTTAGGTTTATAATCTGGTCATGAGTAATTTTCTTGACTATCTGGCATGGCGCGGAGATCTTACGCTCGAACAGGATCCTTTCAACAGTATCGATGCTCTGATACTGTCGTCTTTGTCATATGTGGATTTTAAAGGTGTTGTTCCCTCAAGGGGAGAAGGAATAATAACGGTGGAGGAGGCAGCCGCCAGATTTTTCGATCTCCATTCCGCAGAAGAACTTGCGCAGGATAAGTCATTTATAAACTACGCGCCTTCGACCCTTAAAGCGCTTGCCGCGACTGAAAGATTCAGGAACGCATTTCTTTTAAACTTTGAAGATGATACGGATATCTCACGTGAGATACAGTTTGCCGCAGTCGAGATAGATACATCTGACGGAGCGGCTTTTATCTCATTCAGGGGAACGGACGACACGATAATCGGGTGGAAAGAGGATTTTAACCTGAGTTATATGACGGTTCCGGCTGAGAATGAAGCGGCTTCATATCTTAAGGAAGTAACTGAAGGCAGGGATGAAAAGATCCGTATAGGCGGTCACTCAAAGGGCGGACACCTTGCAATATACGCGGCATTGGCTGCAGATTCCGCCCTTCAGGCAAGGATCGAAAAAGTCTACAGTTTTGACGGCCCGGGATTCAATCATGAAGCGATGGAGACCGAGAAGTTCAAAAGCCTCCAGCCGAAGATCTTTAAGGTCATTCCCGAGACTTCGATAATAGGAAGGCTTCTCGAAAATACGACCGAACCGCTTATCGTAAAGAGTACTGAACTCGGAATAATGCAGCACGATCCGCTTTCCTGGCAGCTTGAGGGAAAGAGATTTGAGACGTGTGAGACCACCGACAAGATAAGCGATACGTTTGACGAGACTATGAGCGTCTGGCTCGGTGAGATGAGCTTTGAGGACAGGAAGGTCTTCGTGGATGAACTGTTCTCTGTTTTCGAGGCCTCCGGATGCGAATACTTAAGCACGATGAGCAAGGTAGGCATCAAGGGCACCAGAGCCATGATCGAGAGAATGGGTCAGATAAGAAATGACTCCGGCGCGAAGGTCAGGACTCTCGTAAAGATGTTCCTGATCAATCTCAATACGTTGAAGGACAGTGTCCTTAAGGAGAAATTTGAAGAGAGAACGAAGAGGTTTTCTCGTCCCTCAATAAAAAAAGAAAAGACAGAAAGCCTGAAGACCCTTCCGGAGAAGATCTCCGGAGACAACTGATCTTGCAGGCTTTTTGCTGTTATTTATCCGGTCAGGCTGTCTGAGAGGTTACGGGAAATGACAGGGTGACCTTAAAAAGATCTCCGTCTATCGTTATATCGAATGTTCCTCCCTGAAGCTCTGTAAGGCTTTTTGCAATAGAAAGTCCCAGTCCGTTTCCTTCGGTATTGCGCGATTCATCGCCTCTTACGAATCTTTCGACCAGTTCTTCCGCGCTGATGTTGAGTTCAGCGCTTGATGTGTTCTTGAAAGTAGTGACAGCTTTGCCGTCAATGACCTCAAGAGTTAAGTAAACCCTCGTTCCGGGCTGCGCGTATTTGCAGATATTATTCATGAGGTTATCGTATATACGCATCATGCGTCTGCCGTCAGCCATTATCATTACGGCTTCTTCCGGAGCGTTGGTGACAAGATTGAGATCCGCGCTTTCCAGCTTCTCCTTAAACTCTCCCGCTGTCTGCGATACGAATGTGCAGCAGTCTAGAGGAGCAGGTACGATCTCGAGATTTCCGGTGGATGCCTTGGATGCCTCGACGAGATCCTCGATAAGCCTCTTGAGTTTTTCCGACTGTCTTACGACAACCTCCGAATACTCACTCATCTTGGGATCGGAGGGATCCGTCGTGCCCATCAGTGAAGCGTAATTGATGATGGAGGTAAGAGGTGTCTTAATGTCGTGGGAGACATTGGTGATGAGCTCTGTCTTCATGCGCTCGGACTTGAGCTTTTCATCAACGGCGATAGTGACTGCATCAGATACCGCGTTGAGATTATCCGCGTGCTTTCTGAAATCACCCCAGAGTCCCTTTGTGGAGGCGCGGTATGTGATATCTCCGGAAGCAAGCTTATCACCGGCGGCTTTAAGCTTTCTGAGTATAAATGCGATGTAGAGAAGGAATGGGTAGAAGACGAGTTTCTCGAAGATCCATCCGATTATGAAGACCTCTTCATCAGCTCTTGAACCCACAATGGCTATGAACTCAATAAACGATATTGTGCCAAGGATCAGTATGGTCCTCCAGACAAGGGGGATCGCGAGGATACCCTTGATGATGAGACGGATGGTCTTATAGACAAGGGTGCCTTTGATGAGCATGTGGAGCTTTACTCTTGCTGATAAGCTTACGCACAGACCCAGCATAGCATTGACGAATACAAAGAATGCAAAGGCGAAGATGAATGCCTCGAAGAAACCGTTTGCTGCTTCCATTAACATAAATAAAGGAAGCGTGACACAGAGAGTTATGACCGCAAGAAGATCAAACGGAACTTTCCCCAAAGGCCCGAGGAACGTTTCTTCCGTTCCGGATCTTTTTCCCGCAACGCACATTAGGGCGATAAAAGCGGCAAGACCTACGATTACGGATAGGAAGGCGATGGGGTAGACTATATAACGCATATTGATGACAAAACCTATCATCTGTCTGTCAAAATCATTGAACGGTGAGAAGTCCTGCGGGTCAAGATAAGCCTCTATAGTTGCATTAACAGTTTTTGCATCCGGATCTCTGTAGTTATCGAACAAGCCGTAGAAGTATCCGTCACCGCTGTAGACAACCAGTGTGTCATAGGTATAAAGGACGGCGTTTTCATATTCGCCAGGCTTGCCGGCAGCTTCCTTGACCTTTGTGAAATCAGAAGTTGAAGCAAGTACCTTTCCGTCAGTATCAACGATCCTGAGACTTATGGAACTGTCTGTAAACTGCTCGCTGTCGCCGCTCAACAGCGTTTGGGCAGTGAAATTAACGTTGTACGCGATGTTAGATTCACTTCTTTCAAGAAAATACTGTGACGCGTCCTTGCTGTAAAGATCCTCCGATACGCACGCGAAGGCTCCCGCGGTACATAAGAATGCCAGAAGCAGAGTGATGTTTATGATGATAAACAGTATTGTTTTTCCTGCTACAGTCCTAAAGAACTGCTTTTTTTTCTTTTCCATTAGTTTCTCCCCTTTTCGATCTTATAGCCCTGACCAAAGATGACCTTAATGTATCTCGGGTCGTTGGGTGTTATCTCGATCTTTTCTCTTAAATGTCTTATATGAACCGCTACGGTGTTGTCGCCGGCTGACAGGGAATCCTCGCCCCATACCCTGCGGTATATTTCCCTGGGCGCGAAAACCTTTCCCGGCTGTTCCATAAGGAGCTTTAATATATCGAACTCCTTGGGTGTGAGGCTTACTTCGTTGCCGTCCACGGTAACTGTCTTTGTGTCGTTATTGAGCTCAATCGAGCCGGCTGTGAGAATACTGCCGGATACTGTTCCCGAACCGAGTTTGGTGTAACGGCGTAACTGTGAACCTACTCTTGCCGCGACTTCCAGGGGGTTGAAGGGCTTGGTGATATAATCATCAGCCCCTATGTTAAGTCCCAATATCTTGTCCTGATCCTCAGACTTGGCTGTCAGAAGGATGATAGGCATATTGTAACTTTCCCTGATCTTTGCCATCGCTGTTATCCCGTCCATTTGCGGCATCATGATATCAAGCAGGATGAGATGGATTTCCTCCTTTTGAACGATCCCGACGGCTTCGGCACCGTTATACGCCTCGAACAGTCTGTAATCCGGATTCTGCAGATAGATCTTGAGCGCATTCACAATATCTTTCTCGTCGTCGCAAATCAGTATGTTATACATATTTCAACCTCACCCCGTTTGAATAATGCAATTTTACGGATAATCATCTTAACATGATAGAACTAATCTTCTTAAGATTTGATTAAGAATACTCTTTTGTGGCAGAATATCCCCTGAAAAAACGAAAAAAGGGATAAACCGAATGCTTTATATAATGAGACACGGAAAAACGGACTGGAACCTGGAGTATAAGCTGCAGGGAGGAACGGACATTCCGTTAAATGACATGGGAAGACAGATGGCGGCAGAAGCGCGCGAACGGTATAAGGACGTTCACTTTGATGTGTGTTACTGTTCACCGCTCGTAAGAGCCAGAGAGACTGCGGAGATACTGCTTAAGGACCGGGATGTTCCAATCATCATAGATGACAGGCTTATTGAAATGGGTTTTGGAATCTATGAAGGTACGGAACACGTTTTCGACAAACCTGAATGTCCCGTAAGGGAACTGTTCTTTAATCCCGCAGGGTATAAAGCTGTCGGCGGCGCGGAGAGCATTGAATCCCTGATTGCGAGGACCGGAGATTTTCTGGAGGAAATTGCTTATCCTCTGGTAAAAGAAGGCAAAGATGTCCTTATCGTAGGCCACGGAGCCATGAATTCGGCGATCATCGGAAATGTATGGCATAAACCTCTGGAAAAATTCTGGGAGACCGGGATAGAGAACTGCAAGCTTATTACCCTCATTTAATATGCCGAAAAAAGGAGCGACCACCCACGAAGGGTGGCCGCAAATATGGGGATAATAGGAATAGAAAAATGTCTTTGTTGATAGTTGAAGTATAGTTTATTCTTTCTTAGATTTCAACGACATATGTTTAATGTTGTTTAAACGTAATTTGAAAAGAATGTGAATGAATTTTATACTCATTCAACCTATTTTTCAACAACTAAGTCAAAAAACGTTAAAAGTGTTCGCAAACTCGCTATTTTAGAGGGTTTTCTGACATTTCATTAAGGATAAATTTATATTCTTATCCATTAGTTTATTATTCAAATTTTTCTTAAAAACCGCGTCCTCCAGGGCCTCCGCCGGGGAATCCTCCTCCGGGACCGCCCATACCGCCGCCGGAACCGTATATGTTGGAGGTAAGCGTAACCGTTTCGGAGAAGTCACCTGCAGTGACGGTATAAGTGTTTCCGGCTGTGAGCTCAGGGCTGCTGACGACGATACAGGCATAAGAGCAGTCCGCTTCAGCTTCCAGTATGACATTTCCCGAATGATCGGTAACCCTGATAACAGATCCCTGTGACTGGTTGCCCGTTGAAAGAAGGATCGTGCCCTGGGATGCTTCGGTAAAGTTTGTCGCCATATCAGAACTTCCGGCCATTATGACAGTTCCGCCTGTTACCGTCGCGCTGCCGTTAACATCGAGTGAACCGTTGCCGCCTCTGACAGGTCCCATAACGACCAGGTTTCCGCCGGTCATCTCGAGTGTGCCGTTGGAATCGACACCGTCTCCTTCGCTTCTGATATAGATATCTCCGCCGGTGATCCTGATGTTGCTTATGCCGTCGTCCCTCATGGCTTCCGTGGATGAATCTGATGCCGCGTTGATCGCGTCATCGGAGGATACTATTGAGATCTTTCCGCCGTTGATGATAACTGTCTCTCCTTCGAGGCCTTCATAAGACTTGGCGATATCGATGGTTCCTCCGTCGATCTGGAGGTAAGAGGATGCCGTTATGCCGTCATCACCGGATTCAACAGTTATATTTCCGGAATAAATATAGACATAGCCCTTTGACGTGTCTTTATCGTTATCTGCCTGGATCCCGTCCTTGCCGCAGGTAATGTACAGATCAGCGTTCTGGACCGCGACGGAGTCATTAGCCTGGATCCCGTCCTTTTCAGAGGTGACGGTGATGCTGCCGCCTGTGACCGCGATATCGTCCTTACCCACGATGCCATGGGCGGTGGATGTGACCTTCAGGGAACCCGCCCCGTTAATGGTAATGTCTGTCTTGGCGAAAACCGCCCCGTCAACGTTATTGCTGTCTTTCGAGTCAAATTCCCCGCCGTTGATTAGGGCATTTTCAGTGCCGTCTGCAAGCGTTATATAAACATTATCGGCATTGAGGCAGTAGAGGGCCGCATAATCGGAGGATGTGATCTCCGCGTCCTGAAGAACGAGCCTGATATCATCCGAGTCACCTGCGTCTACTTTGATATAGCCGTCATTGAGCGTGCCGGTGATAACGTAGGTTCCTTTTCCCGTTATCGTTATGACCTGGCCGTCGATCCGGACAGATGAGGAACCAGAGACGGCAGAATTACCGTTAAGTGTTATAGTCTCTGCCTCGCTGTCGTTGTAACCGACCTCGAGATCCTTGTCCGTGAATGCCGTTTCGGAAGTGATGACAGTAACCTTTCCGGTATCTGCCGTTGTTTCTTTGCTTTCCTCGGATGATGCCGCAGGTGTTTCAGAGCAGGCGGTTGCGGATAACAGGAGTATTGTCCCGGCTGTCAGAGCCGCAGTGATCTTATGTAATGTATTAATGTGTTTCATTTTTATCATCTCCCTTTTCCATCTATTAAAGCTGATCGGCACTCTGTGTCCTGTAATCAGATACTGATATCTCCAGATTGCCGTTTCTTGTGCGGAGGTTGTCTATTAATTCTTTTTCGAGAGACCGGTCTTTAAGGACTACATCGTAAGTCAGTTTGAAGAGCGATCCCATGTTGCTTGTCTTTACCTGTGTAAGTTTATAAGAACCGGTGTATTTGTCGAGGATACCATCGAAAACATCCGTGTAGTTTAAGTTTTCGGGAATGGTTATCTTGAGGATCCTGCGGAGTGTCTTTTTGCTGTCTTCCGAGAATTTCGAGTAAATGAGCATCGCTGTCCCTATCAGACAGGTGAATAATACCGAATAACCGATATAACCCATACCCATGATGAGGCCCAATCCCATAGCGGCAAATAAAGTTCCTATCTCTCTTGCCGTTCCGGGAGCGGATCTGAATCTTACGAGACTGAAAGCGCCGGCTACCGCGACACCCGCGCCGATATTTCCGTTTACCATCAGGATCACGACGCTTACGACTGCCGGAAGTATCGCAAGGGTCATTAAGAAACTTCTGGTATATTCATTTTTGTATGTATGGATCAGGGCTATGATCCCTCCGAGCACCAGGGATACCAGGATAAGTATTATAAATATCAGAGGCGTTACGCCTGTTGACGGGATGACCGAATTAAATAGATTAAGCATAGAAAACGCTCCTTTCCGCATATTGTTCTGTCAAAAGATAATCTTTGTAGTATGTTCCGTATTTTGAATAAGAGCTCTTTGTTATATCGTTTGCGCTCAGGAAGCCTGCCATCTTAAGAGGCATTGCGCCCGGTATCTTTACTTCCATGAGTATTGTTCCCGAAGGCAGGAGTGAGGTTCCCCATGTGTCCGTCCCGAGGTCCATCTCGGCATTTCTGGCCAGAATGTTCTCATCAAATGTCACTCTGAATCCCGGAACAGTCCTGTCCGAATAAGCCTCACGCTCGTAGCTTATGAATGCCTTGGCTTTGATCCCTTCGTAGAAATTCAGGAAGTAATCCACCTCGGAGGTGATCTGTGTCCTGATCGGCATCGGCTCCCTCAGGTCTATCCAGTGTTCAGCAGCCGTCTTCGTTATTGCCACGCGTCTTTTATAGACCACATCTTCAAACTTCTTTTTGATCTCGACAAAGACTGTGTCATTGCCGCCGGCTCTCCGGTAGGATCTTACCCTCAGCTTTTCCTTGTAGACCGGGTGATCCAATGAATCCCTTATAAGTCTGCAGCTGTCCGTATCATAATAGATATTGCGGATCACGGTCCTGCCGTACTGATCAGGTTCCAGCGTACCTGTCTCTTCAAGGAGCTTCCGTTTCTGGGCAGGGGTAATGAAGTATTTATATTCATATCTTTCGAAAACATTTTGGTAGTCCATTTTAAACCTCGTTTAAGTTTGATGCCTTAATCTTAAGGCGTGAACTTAAATCGGACTTAAAACCGGTGAAAGAATTTTAAAACCGCAAAAATGACACCGGCCGGAGCTGAAATGATAGTATATAAAAAGATGCCGGCCGGATGTCTCATAGAAAAGAGAGGTGTGATATGAGGATTCTTTTGGCTGAAGATGAGAGATCTTTATCCAGGGCTTTGAAAGCTATACTGACAAAGAGCAATTACTCCGTTGACTGTGTTTATGACGGGGAAGAGGCTGTTCTTTATGCGTCGGCAAGCGAATATGATCTTGTGATCATGGACATTATGATGCCTAAGCAGGACGGAATATCGGCACTGAAGGAGATCAGATCCAAAGGTAATAATGTGCCTGTACTTATGCTTACAGCAAAATCCGAAATAGATGATAAAGTAGAGGGTCTGGATTCAGGCGCGAACGATTACCTGACCAAGCCTTTTGATACAAAAGAACTCCTGGCAAGAATAAGGGTCCTTACAAGGCAGAATTCCGCTGCAGGTGACAATGTTCTGAGGTTTGGCAATCTGGCTCTGGACAGGGGCAGCTTCGAACTGTCTTCGCCCAAGGGCAAGTACAGGCTTGCCGGCAAGGAATTCCAGATGATGGAAATGCTCATGATGAATCCCGGCATACTTATCTCTACGGAAAAGTTCATGGACAAGATATGGGGGCTTGATTCGGAAGCTGATATAAGCACTGCATGGACATATATATCCTATCTGAGAAAAAAGCTTTCCGTTCTTGAAGCGGATGTTCAGATAAAGGCAGTCAGGAACTCGGGTTACACTTTGGAGAAGATCAGATGATTGGAAGGCTCAGAAGGAAGTTCATTATCATTTCCATGCTGTCAGTCACTCTGGTTCTGGCTCTTCTTATCGCGGCAATAAATTTTCTAAATTACAGGGAAGTGGTCAGTGATGCGGACAGTATTCTCGAAATGCTGACCGTTAATGAAGGTTCATTTCCGGACGAAGAGCCTCCGGAGGGAAGACCCCCTGAAGATAACGGCGGCAGGGGCGGAAGAAGAGGTGACCGCATGTCACCGGAAATGAAGTATGAGACAAGGTATTTTAAGATAGTCCTTGATAATGACGGAAATGTGCTTGTCATAGACACGGGCAGGATAGCGGCTGTCGATTCTTCCGAGGCGGCGGATCTTGCAAGGGAAGTCTTTTCGGGCAGTAAGACAAGCGGATTCAAAGGTGATTACAGATATAAAAAAACTGCGGACGGCGGTGAGACGCTCATAATCTTTTACGACTGCGGAAGAAGTCTTGATAACGCGAGGTCATTCCTCGGAATAAGCATTGTAATATCTCTGATAGGACTGCTGGTCTTTTTCGCGCTCATAGCAATATCTTCCAAAGCGGTCATCAGACCCGCTGCCGAAGCTTACGATAAGCAGAAGCAGTTCATTACAGATGCCGGTCACGAGCTTAAGACACCTCTTGCAGTGATCAATGCCGATTGCGATGTGCTTGAGATGGAGAGCGAGAACAACGAGTGGGTCACGGACATCAGGAAACAGACGGAAAGACTGACGTCGCTCACGAACAGCCTCATCATGCTTGCAAAGACTGAGGAAGGCTCGAAAGCCGATGTGGTAAAGATCGATTTCCCGTTATCCGATATCGTATCCGAGGAAACGGAATCATTTAAAGGACCTGCGAAGGCTTCCGGAAAGACCATCGAGACCGCGATAACTCCGGACATCTCATACAACGGCGACCAGAAAGCGGTAACGCAGCTGATCTCTATTCTTCTGGATAATGCAGTCAAGTACTCTCCTGAAGGAGGAGTCATCAGTGTGTCGCTTAATAAGAGCGGCTCAAAGACCGTGCTTTCGGTAAGCAACGATACTGAAGGAACGCTGACTAAGGAAAACACCGACAGGATGTTCGACAGGTTCTACAGGACCGACGGATCGAGAAATTCCGAGACAGGCGGATACGGTATCGGTCTGTCGATCGCGAAAGGAATAACCGAAGCTCATGGCGGAAAGATATATGCGTCAGCGGGTAATAACTCAATAACCGTAACTGTGGAATTATAAAGAAAAAACGTCCCTGAAGCAGGTCTGCCCGTGGGACGTTCTTTTATTCCTGGTGTCAGATCACTTATCAGTGCAGGAATTCAAAGCTCAGCAGTGAAGGATTGCCGAATCCCTTAAATGTCAGATATAACGGATATACTCCGTCGGGGAGCGTGAATTCAGCTTTGCCGTCTTCCCAGACTGTGCAGAATCTGACAGGGATCTTTCCGAGGATCTCGCCATCAACAGATGTTCTGATCTCGAACTCGCCCTGGCCGTAGCCTCTGGTGGTTATCCTTAATCCCTTGACGCCCTTGAGGTCGAAATACTTGAATCCGACAGTGGTGTTGTTGCCGATATCCCTGATATGTGAAGGACCGTCAACTATATTTCTGATATCCATCGTGACATTGGCTGACTTGGGCTCGCCTACATACATCTTGTTCTTATCATCGAAAATGTTGCACGCGATATGCGCGGGATACTCGCCTTTATCAGATAACGGTCCGCCGTTAAGACCGCAGGAAGTGATCTCGGCCTGTTTGATCATGCCGTCATCAGTGAATTCGATCTTCTCGGCGCAGCCCTGACGTGAATACCAGTCGTTGTTGGTCTGTCTGTGATAGAAGATATACCATTCGCCGTTGATCTCGATGATGCTTCCGTGGTTGTTCGCACCGAATGCCGCAGGCTTGTCAGCGGGCTTGTAAGTATCGATTCCGATATCGCAGTTGCTGACGATGACTCCGCCGTACTTGTAGGGTCCAAGCGGATTATCAGAATAGCTGTAGCAGAGCTCGTGCATGACCTGGGATGAATATATGAGGTAGTAGATACCGTTTCTCTTTCTGATCGAAGGCGCTTCGAAGAATGCGTGTCCTTCAAATTCGGTGCCCTTGCTGTACTGTGTCGAAGGAATAACGAACTCCGGAGCGCGCTTGATTGTGAGCATATCCTTATCGAGAACTGTGAGCATACAGCCGTGACGTGATTTGTCGCCCTGTCCGCAGAATCCCGTGAACATGTATGTCGTATCGCCTTCTGTAAGAACACCGGGATCGAACTGCTGCTCGTCGCCTTCCTTCTTTCCAAGAATAGTTCCGTCTTCGTAGTGGACGTTGCCGATGAACTCGAATTTGCCGGAAGGCGAGTCGCTGACGGCAACGGAGATGACGCAGTCATTGTCCAGCGCGTAGTAGAGATAATATCTGCCGTCAGGTCCAACGGTAACGTCGGGCGCATAGAGGCATCCGCGGTCATCCTTGTTGGCGGGATCGTCAGTTCTCCTGAAGATAACGCCTTCATATGTCCAGTTGCCGAGGTCATTGACGGGCGCTGACCATGTTACATAGTCACCAAGGCAGAAGGCGTGTCCGTTGAAGATATCATGTGAGCCGTAGACATAGACTCTGCCGTTAAATACATAAGGCTCACCGTCAGGAATGAATTCCCAGTTGGGGAGATAAGGATTGAAAGCCTGCTTTTTCGGAACTTCGTAGAGTTCCACTCTGGGTCTTGATTCGCCTTTGCGCTCTATTGACAGTCCCATTGCGGATTCTTCGATGTGTTTTGTCATGAACGTATAGAAGGCATTCTCCGGATTGTCTTCCTGGACTGCGGGCTTAGCGCCGTCACGGGTAAAATGTATCTCGTTTTGGAAGTCGGGCGTGTAGGGCTTCCACATCGGAAGATCGCTTCCGTCAACATCTTTGCCGTTCGGGTCGCCGTTCTTTACGAAGTTTGCAAAGTACGTGCTCATCTGCCTTGCGATGTCAAAATGTCTTCCGGTCATCGGTCTCCAGCACTCGCACAGGTTGTCGAAGAAGAACCAGAGATCCACGGAATGGAATGTCCCGGGGTTATCTTCGCCCGGGATGTCAGGCTCGAAGCTGTAATAGTAACCGGGCTTGTCGTTGTGGGCAAATGCTGCCTTTACCGCGCATTCGATCGCACGGACGGAGGCATACATGTTTCCTGTGTGCTTCTGTGCTTCCGGATATGAAAGGAATTCGTCAGCCTTGTCTCCGAAGAGTTCTCTGGCCTGCGCTTCGAATTTCTCCTGTGAGTCCGCGAAAATAAAGCTCGGGAACTCATCGTAAGTATTGCCTGACATGACCGGTACATGGGCATGCTTTCCTTCAAGGAACAGCTTGTAGGGCTCATCGTTCATGAATACGTTGTCTATCATCGGGGTGAAGAAGAAACTTTCCGATTCCCTGAATGCCGCGTATTTTTCACGGATGAATCCCGCGTCAAGACCTCTTGCCTCATCAACTGAAGTAACGCCGAGCTCTTTGAAGAACTTATCGCCGTATGAGCAGGCATCATCAACGGTGCGGGGTGTCATGACGAAATCCTTGACGTAAGGGAACTGGATGAGTCCCGAGAGGATGACCGCCCTGTTATACAGACCGATGCTCGATTCGGCGGTAAGGTGGTTAAGAACGCTTCCGCCGCCTGCGGACTGGCCGGCGATAGTTATGTTGTCAGGATCTCCTCCGAATGCGGCAATGTTTCTCTTTACCCATTTCATTGCGGCCTGCTGGTCCAGAAGGCCGAAGTTCGCGGGTGCCTCAGGTGATTCTTTGAAAAGATCAGAGTGGGCGAGGAAACCGAACGCGCCGAGTCTGTAGTTGACCGTAACGACTATAATCCCTTTCTTTGCAAGGTTCTCGCCGTTGAATTCCATCTCGGCGGAGTAACCCCACTGGAATCCGCCTCCGTATATCCATACCAGAACGGGAAGCTTATCGTCAGCGCTTTTCGCGCCTGTCCATACGTTCAGATAAAGACAGTCTTCACTGATCTCAATGTCGGGATCGACATGCCATTCCCTGCAGTAGATATCCGTGCCGACACCCGGCTGGTCCTGGAAAGGAATAGGGGCAAATTTGAAACAGTCTCTGACACCTTCCCAGTCTTCGCAGGGCTGGGGTGCCTTCCAACGGTTCTCTCCGACCGGAGGCTGGGCAAAAGGTATTCCTTTGAAAACTGAAATACGGGTGTTATTTGCGGGAAGACCTCTTACGGATCCGTTCTCGGTCTTGACTATTCTTAACATACGGGACTCCTCTTAAGAAATTTTAATAAATACAATAATAGTAGAAAAAGATGCGGCTTTATTCAACGGGATAAATTGCTGATAAGAGCAGGGGATAATCAAACAATTTGACTGTAGGACCTGTTTGCAAAGGCTGTTTGTTTTTAATAACATATTAAAGAAATAAATACGGGAGCAGTTCTTTTTAGAGCCGGAAATCACATGGTCAAACGCGTCAGGGGAAATTTTTACGGAAGCTTGAAGCTTAGCAATAAGTTCCTTATGATGTACATTTTCGGTGTCATACTTCCGCTTGTCATTACAGACGCGTTCCTGCTCAGATCCATTTATGAGACCGAGCTTAAGAATCAATCCTTTTACAGAGAGAATGCGATCGCCTCTTATTCGAATTATTTCGAGAATCTTCTGAAAAACGACGCGGCGATGGCTTCGGCTTTCGACCTTAACAAGACTCTTAATTCATTTATAAACAGACTGTATGAGACGCCTTACGATTATTATTCCTATTACAATTCAACAATAGAGAATTCATTCTTTACAACGCTCGCTGACTATAACCGCGACAGGATAGTAATTTACTCTGATAACAGGACCATGCTCAACGGCAACTATTTCCATCCCCTGTTCGAAGCCGAGAAAGAGGTGTGGTACAGGAAATATATGGAAAGCGGGGTAAACGAGGCTTTTTATGCCTATTACGATTATGAACCCGTAATGAGGTCCTTTGATCAGAAAAGATTCATCTATGTCCGAAGGATGACGAATACAAAGACCGCGGTCGATAAGATAGTTACGATCGAACATAAGAACTGGAGGATAAGTGAGGACCTTGCGGAGATCCCGGTTGACTGCGCGATGGTCGTATGCTGTGATGACTACATCATCTATTCCAACAAGTACCCGAATATTGATTATGAGACGCTTAAAGAAAAGGCATCCAAAGAACCTTACATGACCGTCAGGGAATACCCGATGTACGGTAATACGATAACGTTCTATTCCTTTACGGAGGACCTTACCATATTTACCGTTATGAGCAGCAATATACCGATAGTCATTCTTCTCATTATCGTAACGCTTGTCATCCCGATCCTTCTTATGAAGGCCTTGGAACGTTCAATAACCGCGCGTATCAGCATACTCGGAAAAGCATTCGGCGAAGGTGACAACGAGATCTTCCAGCCTATCAAAGAGATCAAGGGCACGGATGAGATTTCATCACTTATGCACAACTACAACAGGATCGTAGGTATTAACAACGAACTTACCAATACGATCTACAAAGATAAGCTCAGGGAACAGGAAAGCGATCTTGCGAGAAAGAATGCCGAACTCCTTGCCCTTCAGAGCCAGATCAATCCTCATTTTCTTTTTAATGCCCTTGAGAGTATCCGTATGCACAGCATCCTCAAAGGTGAGACCGAGACTGCCGAAATGGTACAGAAGCTTGCCGTCATGCAGAGACAGAACGTGGAATGGCATGATGATGCGGTTACGATAGAAGAGGAGGAGGGCTTCATCGACGCGTATCTCCAGCTTCAGAGCTACAGATTCGGCGAGAGGATCTCATTTGACATCGATATTGATGATGAGTGCAGGAAGATACTTATCCCGAAGCTCACATTGGTTACTTTTGTTGAGAACGCATGCGTCCACGGCATCGAATCAAAATCCACCCAGGGCTGGATCTTCGTAAGGGTAAATATTAAGGAAAACAACCTCATAATCGAGGTCGAGGATACCGGAGACGGAATGGATGAGGAAGAGGCCGGTACCCTTCAGGAAAGAATGAATAATGTTACTATTGATACGATAAAGAAGGCTAAGCACGTCGGCATCCTCAATGCCTGTCTCAGAATAAAGATGATGTTCAAAGACAGGGCGGAGTTTGCCATAGAAAGCGAAAAGGGCATCGGAATGAGTGTCATCATTACGATCCCTTCAGAGATGATCACTAAGTCAGAGTGAGGTGGAATATGCTTAAAGTAATGCTTGTTGATGACGAACCTTATATCCTTCAGGGTCTTCAGGTCCTTATCGATTGGGAGGGCGGCGGATTCGAGATAGCCGCGACCTGCTCCAACGGAAAAGAAGCATTAAGATACCTCCGGGAAAACCATGTCGACCTCATAATCTCTGACATCCGCATGCCTGAAATGACAGGGCTTGAACTGTTAGAAACGATCAAGAAGGAGAAGATAACTGATGCGGAATTCGTTCTTCTCACGGGTTATGATGATTTCGCTTATACCCAGAGGGCTATAAGGAACGGCTGTCTTGATTACATCTTAAAGCCGGTCATTGAGGAGGAGCTTATCTCCGTCCTTCAGAAAGTAACAAATATCAACAAAGAATCCATCACCTCGAAGAAAGACAGGGAGAAGATGGAGGATGCGTACCTTGCAAGGATAATCAGACATATCATCAAGGGTAAGTTCAATGACGAAGACATAGATTACGCCAACAAACATCTTCAGCTTGCGGGAGATCTGAGATTCATCGAGATAGAGTTTGCCAAAAGGGAATCTGATGAGGACAGCAGCGAATCAGATGATCTGGGCGTTATGCAAAGGCAGCTCTGCAATGCGTGCAGGGAAGTTATGAAGGAATACGCGAACCACTTCGCGCTCGATTTCACCTATGATGAAGATACTTACAGTGTCAGCTTCATATATTGTGAGAATATGGCAGTCATGCGTGACATGACCGAGACGGAATTCCTTAACGCGCTTATAAGGAAGATAGAAGTCCTGATAATCAAGCCTGTAAGGATGCTCTGCGGACAGCCCGTCAAGGATATATCACAGCTGTCGAGATCTTATGTCTCCTGCCGCAGGCTCAGGAGTATTACAGGATTCCATAACAAGAAGAAACTGTATTTCTATGAAGAAATCGAAGAGACACAGGGCTCATATGGAGGCATCGTTCTCTGCAAAAACACTATAGACGAGATCACTGATTCGATCGTCAAGAACGATCCCGCTGCGATAGAGTCAGGTGTGGAGAAGCTTTACGGCGAACTTCAGGGAAAAGAAGGCAATAACAGGGCTTTTGATCTCAATATCAACTATCTGCTCTTCCAGCTTATCCATCTGGCGAGCGAACTGGACGATACCGTCAACCAGGAGGAGATCATTCATTATATCTCCGATCAGGCATCTGAAGGCGTATTCCTCAGGGGCAGCCACCAGCATTTGAAGAAGTTTGCTCTGGAATACGCGGCCTATTTATCCGAACTCAGGAAGAGCATCTCTCACGGAATACTGGCAGACGTCGAAGCTGAGATCAGGGAAAACTACGCGGAAAACATAAGTCTGAAGGATCTCGGAGACAAATATCATATTAATAATTCATATTTGGGTCAGATCTTCAGAAAGAAATACGGGATGTCTTTCAAAAATTACCTGACAAATTACAGGATAAAGGAAGCTGCCAGACAGATTATCAATACGGATGAGAAGATCAACCGCATCGCGGAGAATGTCGGATATAAGGACAGCGACTATTTTATCCGCAAATTCATTGAGATCATGGGATGTACCCCTTCGAAATACCGTAAGACCAACAGAGGCGAGTAATCCTGTCATTTTGTTCTGAGACAGCCCATCTGCTTGTGCAACCTGCACAAACGCGGAGCATGTTCTTTGGTCATTGATGTAGAAAATATTGCATTTTTGTAGAGTTTATCAGTTGTTTAGTTAGACTTTTTCGGGTTGTGGCAAAAGTGGGGCAACCATATAATCTAAGTGCTAAATACTCGTTTATTAGCGAGAATCTAATTCGGGAGGTCTAGTAATGAAGACTAAGAAGATCGTTTCATTGGTTCTTGGATCAATGCTTGCGGTATCATCTCTTGCTGCTTGCTCCACAGGCAACCCCGGCGACACAACCGCTACAACCGGTGGTGATACGCCCGCAGTAACTGATGGTGGAAAACAGGTTGTTGACTTCACAATGTTTGCTGCTATGTCAGGCAAAGAGAAGGCTGAAGGCAACGATATCATGGAGATCATCGCTGAGAAGACAGGTGTCCGTGTTAAGGAAACATGGCTCACAGGTCAGGACGCAGGTGAGGCTATCGGTTCCATTATTGCTTCAGGTAAGCTGCCTGATCTTATCGATGGTGGTGACGGCTCCGTTACTCTCTATCAGAACGGATTGCTCGTAGCTTGGGATCCTTATCTTGAAAAGTATCCTAACCTCAAGGAACTCTACAGCGAAGAAGAGTGGGATAAGTTCCGTATGGACGACGGCCACATTTATTGGGCTAACGTTTTCGGTAACTCCTACAACAACACAGCTACACCTACAGGCGTAAACGGCGAGGCTTTCTGGATTCAGAACCGCGTTCTCGAGTGGGGCGGCTATCCTAAGATCGAGACACTTGATCAGTATTTCGATATCCTCGAGAGATATGCAGCTGCTAACCCGACACTTCCTGACGGAACACCTGTAATTCCTTACACATGTCTCTGCGAAGACTGGAAGTATTTCTGCCTTGAGAATGCTCCTATGTTCCTCGACGGTTATCCGAATGACGGCTGCGTTATCGTTAACATCGACGCAGGCATGGATAATCCGAAGGTTGTAGACTACAACACAACAGACACAGCTAAGATGTATTTCAAGAAGCTCAACGAAGAGTATGCTAAGGGCGCTCTTGACCCTGACTTCGCTACTCAGACATACGACGAGTACATCGCTAAGCTCTCCACAGGCCGTGTTCTCGGTCTCTGCGACCAGTATTGGGATTTCGCATACAACATCATGGGACCCTTCGCTTCACCTTTGACAGCTGAAGACGGTTCCACATTCCGTCTCGATGAGCTCGGCTGCGACTATGTACCTCTCGGTCTTACAGCTAAGGCTGGTATGGCACAGCAGTGGAACTCTTACGGTGACGAGCTCAACCAGTCTTCCGGTTGCGCAGTTACAACAAGCTGCAAGGATCCGGATCTCGCATTCGAATTCCTCAGCAAGCTCCTCGATCAGGACATCCACAACCTCCGTTTCTGGGGTATTGAAGGTGAAGACTATCTCGTTGATGAGAACGGTCTCTTCTACAGAACAGAAGAAATGAGAGAGAACTGGAAGAGCGACAGCTTCAAGGCTAAGCATACATGCGAATACTCTTATTGCCCTCAGTGGCAGGGTATGAGCAGAGACGGTATTAACCGTATGATGCCGGGCGAGCAGCCTTCAGAGTTCATCCTCAGCCTTGCTGCACCTCTCCAGAAGACATTCGAAGCTTACGGAGTAGGAACATATACTGACTTCCTCGGTTCTGCAAAAGTTCAGACAGGTCCTTGGTATCCGCTCTGGTCATGGTCTAACAACCTTTCTTCCGACACTCCTGGTGGTGTTGCTTGGAAGGATATGGGTGAAGTTAAGCACTACTGGCTCCCTACAGTCGTTATGAGCAGCGACTTCGAGGGCGATTGGGCTAACTACATGGACGCTTACAACGCAGTAAATCCTCAGGCATTCCTCAGTGAAGCTCAGGCAGAAGTTGATGCAAGACTTGCTACAGCTAAGTCTTTCGGTTGGACAGCGCCTACTAACTGATCTAGAGTAATCAGTAAGATTAACTAATCGTGTGGTGGCAACCATAATGCAACTATGGTTGCCACCATTTTTTAACGGGAGAGGTCAAACATGGAAAATTCGATATTAAAGTCGAAAAGAACTAAAGAGGTCGACATAAACAAGCCGAAGCTCACTGCCAAGGAATTCAAGAGACAGTGGATTCTTGTTGTGATCAGTGCCATTTATGTTATCTACGGAATCATCTTCTATTATCTGCCCCTTTTCGGATGGATAATCGCATTCCAGAATTTCATATATGCAAAGGGTATCGGCGGCTCTAAGTGGGTCGGTCTCGACAAATTTAAATTCCTGTTCAAAGATAAGAAGTTCCTCTTGGTAATCAGAAATACGTTCTGCATGGGTGCTCTTAACCTTATTTTCAGCACAATAATGGCAATTGTATTCGCTATTCTCCTGAATGAGGTTAAGAACAGATTTTTCAAGAAGTCCATTCAGACAATCTCTTACCTGCCTCACTTCCTTTCTTGGATCATAGTTGTTGCCATCGTTCACGATGCTCTGACTTCAACAGGTATTATCAACGATCTCCTTATGAGATTCGGAATCTTAAAACAGCCATACCAATTCCTGGGTGATCCAAAGCTGTTCTGGGGCATAGTCGTTGTCAGTAACCTTTGGAAAGAAACAGGTTGGAATGCGATCATTTATCTCGCAGCGATCACTTCTATCGATCCCTGCCTTTATGAATCCGCCTCGATCGACGGTGCAGGACGCTTCCAGAAGATGCTTTATGTAACACTTCCCGGTCTCCGTCCTACAATAATGATCCTCCTCTTGATGAATATCGGTAACGTATTGAATGCCGGATTCGAGCTTCAGTACCTGCTTGGTAACGGTCTTGTACAGAACGTATCCAGAACGATCGATATCTATGTCCTCGACTGGGCAATGGACGCTCGTAACATGGACTATTCGTTAGGTACTGCCGCCGGTATCTTTAAGACTGTGGTATCCATGTCCTTTATCGTAATAGCTAACTACATCGCCAAAAAACGTGGTGATGAGCGTCTGTTCTAAGGAAAGGAGGAAACCATTATGTCAGATATTTCCGGTATAAACTTTGAAAAAATCAAGCATAAGAAGAAGATGGCGACAGAAGATATCGTCTTTACTATCTTAAACACCACTTTCCTCGCTTTGTTTGCAGTTATAACGCTTTACCCGATCCTCAACACATTGGCATATTCGTTCAATGATGGTAACGATGCCGTCAGAGGCGGAATCTACCTGTTACCCCGAAAGTGGTCTTTGAGATCATATCACGAGATCATCTTCGAGAGAGCCGGTATCCGCGTAGGTGCGAAGATCACAATTTTGAGAACAGTTCTGGGTACTCTTACATCACTGTTTGCAAATGCTATGCTTTCATATATCCTCAGCCGTAAGAAGTTCCTCTTCAAGTCAGGCTTGTCTCTGTTCTGGATCATCACGATGTACGCTTCAGGCGGTCTGGTACCTACCCTGATCCTCTTCAGATATCTCCATCTGACATCGAGCTTCTGGGTATACATCATCCCCGGCATGGTAGCTGCATTTAACGTCATGGTTATGAGAACCTACATGCTCGGCATTCCTGATTCACTGGAAGAAGCTGCCCAGCTCGAAGGTGCGGGCTATATGAGAGTATTCGTAAGCATCATCTCGCCTTTGTGCAAACCGGTTTATGCTACGATCGCACTTTTCGTTGCGGTATATCACTGGAACTCATGGTTCGATGCTATGCTCTACAATAGATTCGATCCTCAGTACACAACACTTCAGTACGAGCTTATGAAGCTGTTGGATTCCGTATCTGCCAGCACGGGTGTTGCATCCGGTGCGCAGATGGGTGCATCCGCACAGAACACCATCACGCCTATCACGGTCAGAGCTGCTGCTACAATAGCAACAATGGCACCTATCGTTGCCCTCTATCCGTTCCTGCAGAGATACTTCGTTACAGGTCTCACGATCGGTGGTGTTAAGGAATAACTTCTATTGTTCCTGTTTGGATAATAATCAAGGGCTGTCTCTCTGATCTGAGGCAGCCCTCTTTATTAAACATATAACTTTGGATTTGGTGATGGAATATAACGGCTGCCATGATATCATAGGCAACGGAGATTTATTTAAGAAAGAAAGCAGTTATGAATATATTGAAGCCGGACAGTCCGGTAATGGATTTTATAAGCACGATAGCAGATCTTATCATCCTTAATCTGCTCTTTATAATCTGCAGCATTCCGATAGTCACTTTCGGAGCAGCTTATTCGGCAAAGTATTATGTTGCCATGAAAAAGGTCAGAGGAGAGGATTCCGGTACGGTAGTGCCGTTCTTCAAGGCATTTAAGCGCAATTTCAAGCAGTCGACGATAGTATGGATAATAATGCTCATCGCGATGGCTATCATCGGCCTGGACTGGCAGTGGATCATGTATAACGGATGGACAGAAACCCCGATGATCTACAGGATCGGAGTCATCGTATTCAGTGTAATTGCTCTGCTTATGACGATAACGGCATTCCCGACCATTGCAAGATATGAGATGAAGACAACTGAGGTCTTCAAGGCCGCCTTTATCTTCATTATCATAAAATTCATTCCTCTGGCACTGATTCTGATCTTCATTATTGGATCAGCTGTCGCATGTCTCTGGTATGCACAGTGGTTCCCGCTGATCTATGTGTTCTGTTCAACGACGATAACCTATTTTCTTTGTATCGTATTTATCAAGCAGTTCGATAAGCTCGAGAAAGCCCAGGCCGATAAGCTCCAGGCACTTAAGGAATCCGTCGAATATGATCCCGAGACCGATGCAGCAGGCAATATTTCACTGGCAGCAGGTAAAAAGGACATTAAGGAACTCGAGAAAAATCTCGAGACTCAGGATGAGAAAGAGGATAAGTCCGGTAATAAACTCACCAGATTTTTAAGAAAAGAGAAAAAGAAGCTCAAGGGACTTACCGCAAAGCAGAAAGCCCAATATCTTGCGCAGTATTATCTGCCCGGAACCTTAGTTATCATTCTGCTCATAGCAGCGATCTGCTGGTACGCATTTGATGTATACAGAGATAAGATGAGGGTTCTTGCAGGAGGAATGATCAACTGCTACATATCCGAAGAAGGCAGGGCTTATGCCACGGAAGGGTTCCTCGATTGGGGCGGCTATCCTGATGCACGGACTGCTGCCGTTATCGATGCCGAGGACCTGAGCTTCTCCAGCGACAGCGAATATGAGAGCAAGTATCTTGAGGTTTCCTTCAGGGCATCGCTTCTTACCGGTACTTACGATTATCTGATCATGCGTGAGGATGCCGTCTACAATTACTCCACGCCCGATTATTTTCAGGATATGTCGGACCTCGTAAACATGGAAAACTTCACGGAGGATGATTTCTATTATTACGTCGCAACGGAAGAGGAAAAGGCTAGAAGCAAAAAGGGCATATCTTTGCAGGATCTTCTCAACCCCGGTGAAGAGGAGGATGAGGACGTACCCGTGCCTCTTGCTTTGAAGCTGACAGACGATATCGAGAGAAAGCTCGGACTCGATGAGCAGTACGATTACTATCTGGCTTTTGCATACTCCACCTCCTCAATCGGCAACGCCGATTACCAGAAGTTCATCGAATATCTCTTCGGCAAGTGCTGAGATTGCTTGACAATAATCACGCTCCCTAATATAATTTTCAGGTTATATTAAGATTGTCGTATTATGCGCTGCCGCCAGAAACGCGGGTGTGCAACTTAAAGAAACAACGATCCGGAGGATTATATTATGGCAAAAATGACATTCCAGCCCAAGAAGAGACAGAGGGCAAAGGTTCACGGCTTCAGAGCAAGAATGGAGACCGCTAACGGTCGTAAGGTTCTTGCAGCTAGAAGAGCCAAGGGCAGAAAGAGA
>JAEEGL016664677.1_pt1 | contig 24334 bp, 30 predicted proteins | sample 9134231 | NCBI WGS metagenome assembly JAEEGL01 (sample SAMN16246548, study PRJNA631951) | gut metagenome | biome: gut microbiome; feature: rumen; material: fiber-attached | host: Bos | place: Iran: Karaj | collected 2018-10
ACACATCGTGTATTCCTATGGGCTGCTTCCCGGAGCGGAGGATCTCATTAACGAAAAAATAAAAGATATAACTGTGGCGCTCTCGGCGGTAGATCACCTCGATATGCCGGAGAAGATAAGCACCACCTATCCAGTCTATATGGATGAGGCAGAAAAAAGGAAGTACGAGGAGATGAAGGATGACCTTATCCTTCAGACCGAAGAGGGAGAGGTCACGGCTGCCAATGCGGCTGCCCTGTCCGGGAAGCTCTCCCAGATGGCAAACGGTGCAGTCTATACGGATGATGAAGGTGTCGAAGAGATACACCAGAAAAAGCTGGATGCCCTGGAGGACATTATCGAGGCAAGCCTTGGAAAACCCGTGCTTGTGGTGTATTGGTACCGGCACGACAGGGAGAGGATTGAGGCAAGGCTAAAGGAACGGAAAGTTCTATACGGCACAATAAATTCTGATGAGAGCATTGAGCTATGGAACAGCGGAAAGCTGTCTGTCGGGCTGGCGCATCCCGCCTCAAGCGGACATGGGCTGAACCTGCAGGAGTCGGGTTCAAATACGATGGTATTCTTCGGAATCCCGTGGAGCGTTGAGCTATACCAGCAGACTGTGGCGAGGCTCTGGAGGCAGGGACAGAAACACAGGACGGTCTCCATAATCCATATCGTTACAAAGGGAACCATCGATGAGCGGATCATGAAAGCACTCGATGAAGGCAATACCACACAGGCGACACTTATTGAGGCAGTCAAGGCGCAGTTTTAGGAGGTGCAGATGGAAAATCGAGATTTAAACCCCGAAGGCTGCATAAGGCTTGCGAATCAGATAGTCGTCCTTGCAGCCAAGGATTACCGGAGGGCTCTTAGGGCATTAAAGAAAAACCCGAGGAATAAAAAAGCCATGCGGCAGGCTTTGGAGTGCGAGGAGTTTTTTGACGGCGACTGGATAAAGACTCTGACCGATGTCAAAGGCGATTGGTTAAAAGAGGAGTTGAGAAAGGAGATAAGGGAGAATGACGAGTAAGGAATTTTTAAATCGTGGTTTTTATATCGACAGACGGATAAACTCAAGGCTTGACCAGATAGAGAGGTTAAAAGAACTGTCCATGAAAACAAGCGTGACATTATCGGATATGCCGGGAGACCCGAACCACGATAAGTCAAAAATGGAGGAGACTATTGTAAAGATCGTCTCCCTTGAGGAAGAAATCAATGAAGATATCAAAAGGCTTGTGGAAATCAAACATGAAGTAATCCAGGCAGTCAATACCGTGGAGGACTCGCATGAGAACCTTGTCCTTACGAGAAGGTACCTAAACTTCTGGACTTGGGAGGATATTGCGGCGGACATGAACTGTACCGTCCGCCATGTACACAGGCTCCACAGCAAAGCCCTTGATGATGTCAGGATTGAAAAATGTCACTAAATGTCACTGTTTGTCATACTTGTAATTTGATATAGTTAAGATGCGAAAATTGGATGGGGAGCCCTGCGGAATAGTACCGTAGGGCTTTTGTTGTTGGAGGTGTTTGTTATGCCAAGGCTACCGAGACGGGGCTGTGCCTATGGATGGTGCAGCAGGCTTGCCGTTGATGGCGAGCGTTACTGCGAGGAGCATCTGAAGGAACAGAATAAACAGTACGAGCGGTATGGCAGGGACCAGAACACCAAGAAGATGTACAAAGGTAACTGGCCAAAGATAAGGGAAAGGTATGTGAAGGAGCATCCTTTCTGTGAGGAATGCCTGAAAGCTGGGAGGTTTACACCAACGGAACATGTCCACCATATCAAAGAGATTTCAAACGGTGGTACGCATGAGAAATCAAACCTCATGGCTCTTTGCAAGAGTTGTCATTCAAGGCTTCATGCTAAAAAAGGAGACAGGTGGGGACGACCGAGTGAGTACAATTTATCGGATAGTAAATATAAGTTTTAACGATTGAGCCGTGAAACCCTTGTGGGAGGGGCGGTTGTAATCTCTGTAGGGTGTGCGCCCAGGGAACGGCGCGGGGCTTCGCGTGTAAAAATCGGTATTTCAAACGGGGTATAGCCCCTTGAATCTGGATTATAGAAATAAGGATTGATTTCAAGTCGTGTTTGAAAAAGGCACGGCTTTTTTCATTGGAAATCAAAAAGTATCCGGGTGATGGCGAAGCCGCCATGGCCGCAAGTCAATCTGCATGACAAAATGCAAGTCTGGCGGAAATAAAGGCTTTATTGGAGGTCAGTCAGGAACTTTGGTGTATATCTTTGAAACTATGTTTGAGGTGATTTTATGGCAAAGGACGGAACGAACCGTGGTGGAGCCCGTCCAGGAGCCGGACGGAAACCGAAATCGGTGGCGGAAAAAATAAAGGCAGGGCAGGCGGCATCGAAGCTGTCTACCCCGGCAGATTTAAAGGGAGTGGATATGCCTCCCATAAAGGACTATCTGACGGAGGCGCAGAGGGACGGCACGGAGCTATGCGCCAAGCAGGTGTTTGAGGAGACATACCGATGGCTTGTCCAGATGAAGTGCGAGTCCTTCGTCAGCCAGCAGTTGCTCGAACAGTATTCCATGACGGTGGCGAGATACATACAGTGCGAGGCTGCGGTATCGAAGCTCGGATTCATTGCAAAGCATCCTACGACTCAGGCTCCGATAGCGTCTCCTTATGTGAAGATGGCACAGGACTACAACAGGCAGGCCACGATTCTTGGAAATGAAATAAACCAGATTGTGAAAGATAACGCAGAGCGGGAGACGGTCAACAATCCGACAGAGGATGTGATGGAAGTCCTGCTCCGGACGAGGAGGAGTTAAATGAAAAGCACATCAGAAATGAAGCAGGTGGCGGTCGATAAGCTCGTGCCATATGTAAACAATGCGAGGACCCACTCGCCGGAGCAGGTAAATAAGCTGCGCTCATCCCTGCGTGAATTTGGGTTTGTAAATCCCGTGATTATAGACCGGGAATATAATGTGCTTGCCGGACACGGCAGGCTCATGGCTGCGAAGGCAGAGGGGTATGAGGAAGTGCCGTGCGTGTTCGTTGACGAGATGTCCGAGGCGCAGAAAAAGGCGTATATCCTTGCTGATAACCGCTATGCCATGGACGCCGGGTGGGACGATGAGCTTTTGGCGGTAGAAATGGAATCACTGTCTGACATGGGGTTTGACCTTGCCCTGACTGGCTTTGACGAAAAGGAGCTGGCATCGCTTTTTGATACGGATTCCGAGGGGCAGGAGGATGACTTCGATGTGGAGGGCGAGCTGGAAAAGCCCACCTTCTCCAAGGCAGGCGACATATGGCACCTTGGAAAGCACAGGGTCATCTGCGGTGATTCCACAGACCCGGAGACATATGCCAGGCTGATGGGGGATGAGAAATGCAATCTTGTATGCACGGATCCTCCATACCTTGTGGCTTTGGAGTCCTCGGTCGGGAAAATCAAAAATGATGACCTGGACGATGAGAAGGGATACGAGTTCCTGAAATCGGCATTTGACAATTTCAAAAACGCTATGGCGACTGACGCGAGCATTTATGTGTTCTATGCAACCATGAAGGCCCGCGTTTTTTATGACGCTTATGAGGATGCAGGGTTTAAGGTCGGTGCAGGGCTGATCTGGAAAAAGCCGAGGGCTCCGCTGATGCGTACCGACTGGAAGTTCAACATGGAGCCCATTATATGGGGCTGGCGCAAGGACGGAAAACACATCTGGTACGGAGACCAAAAGCAGAAGGCTGTCTTTGAATTTGACGGCATCAAGAATGCCAAGGAGGACGGCTGCGGCCATCCGAGTTCAAAGCCCGTGCCTCTTATCGCATACCTCATAAAGCAATGCACACAGACAAACGGAATCGTGCTTGACGGGTTCCTCGGCTCAGCATCGACGCTGATAGCCTGTGAGCAGCTTGGGCGCGTGTGTTTCGGAGTAGAGCTTGAGCCTAAGTTCGTGGATGTGGCGGTGGAGAGGTTTAAAGCCACAAACCCGGAGGCAGAGGTGTATGTCGAGAGGGATGGGGAGACCATCCAGTACGATGACGTGCCAAAGCCAGAGGAGGATGCCGATGGAGAATAGGATGCTTACCCTCGGGAGCCTGTTTGACGGTTCCGGGGATTTTTACTTGGCGGATGCCTCTGCGGTATTGAGCCAAAGTTCAAATCAGAAATTGAACCATTCCCTGTCCGGGTGACAGAGAATCCCTACTCCGACAGCGCAGCCTATAAGATGTGGGGGAACGGGGTGGCTCTTCCCAATGTGGCATTCGTGTTGTCGGGAATCGTGTACTATGCACAGTTCCCGGCTGAATTGTTGTGACATTTCACATGACAAAATCCTTGCTATTACTGGCTTTCAGAGTGATTAATGTAATACGCCAAAGGGCAGAGAACATTAACCAAGCCAGTAAAGGAGGCAGATATGAGGATTGAATTTAACAGGACAAGAAAAGAGCGGAAGGAACTGGTAACGGCACTTGCGGGAATCCTTGATACAGGGTCGAAGTACCTCGGAGCGCCGACAATGGCATACGAGGTCGGAGCCTTTACCATCACAAAGGACGGGGCTTTGGAATTTGACGAGTACGACTTCCCGGCGGGAATTGACCAGATCCTTCAGGACCTTGAGAGGTCAGGCATAGAGCCAACCAGAACCGAGGAGCAGGCAGCGGAGACAGAGACGGAAACGCAGGCAGAGGGAACCGGACTGAACATCGAGATGCCGAGGGGATTCTACACCGATGAGGCACTTGAAAACCTGCGGAAGATCATCGACTCCAAGGCAAATCTCATAAAGAAGGCAATTGGGGCAGAGGAGCTTCCGATAGAGGTCACGGATGAAAAGGTTTCCTTCCCTTGGTTTACGGCAGAGGGAGCAGACGAGGCGAAAGCCTACGGGGACTTCATTTCCAAGATTTCCATCATGGCTAAGGAAGCCAAAAGGGTGGTGGCAAAGGAAAAGGATGTGGAAAGCGAGAAGTACGCATTCAGATGCTTTCTCCTCCGCTTGGGATTTAAGGGAAATGAGTACAAGGCGGACAGAAAAATCCTTCTTAGAAACCTTGACGGTCTCGCAGCCTTCCCCACCAAGGCAGCCGCTGATAAGTTTTCTGCCGAGCAGAAAGCAAAGAGGGAGGTGGCGGAACAATGACCTTTCCGAAAGAAGAAATCGTAAACAAGGTAAAGGCTGACTACCCTCCGGGAACGAGGGTAGAGCTTGTCAGGATGAATGACGCTTACAGGATCATGCCTCCCGGTCTTAAGGGGATCGTAAGCTATGTGGATGATACCGCAACGGTCCATGTGAACTGGGAGAACGGAAGCACCCTCGGGGCGGTCTACGGCGAGGATGAGATTCGAAAATAGAGCCATAAAATACACAAACAGCGTCCCGATTCTTTGTGTAATATACTTTTCAAAATGAGTGGATATATCCTCCGAAAGACGGTAATGTACACACTACCACGAGGGCAGGAAAGCCCGAAAACAAGCCAAAGAACGGAGGATTTACCATGAACGCAAAGACACAGAACCAGATCGAGAACATGAAAAAGCAGACCATCGGGGTGGAGGTCGAGATGAACAACATCACGCGCAGGGATGCGGCGACCATCGCAGCCGGATTTTTCGGAACCAACCGGGTTGAAGATACCGCAAGACGGAACGGCTACTACACTTGGAGCGCATGGGACGGGCAGGGAAGAGAATGGAAATTCCAGAGGGACGTTTCCATAAGTGGACCCGACTCACAGAAATGCGAACTGGTAACCCCGATCCTTACCTACGAGGACATCCCCACACTGCAGGAGCTTTGCAGGCTCCTCAGACACGCGGGAGCGAAAAGCGACTCGACAAGGGGATGCGGAGTACACATCCACATCGGGGCAAAAGGGCATACCCCACAGACGCTTCGAAACCTCGCCAACATCATGGCATCGCACGAGGAGCTTTTGGCGGATGCCTTGGAACTTGACCGCTACCGCATGAACAGATACTGCAGAACAGTTGACCCGGACTTCATCAAGAAGGTCAACAAGAAAAAGCCGAAGAGCATGAGCGACCTTGCAGAGATCTGGTACACGGCAAACAGGGCAAGCTACGGCAGGAACGAGCATTACAACGACAGCAGATACCATATGCTAAACCTCCACGCCACCTTTACAAAAGGGACCATCGAGTTTCGGCTTTTCCAGTTTGACGCACCTGCCGACGGAAAGAGGAACGGAATCCACGCGGGACAGCTTAAGAGCTACATCCAGCTTTGCCTTGCGCTTTCCCAGATGGCAAAAGAGGTGCGGACGGCAAGCCCCAAGCCACAGCAGAACGAGAACCCCAAATACGCGATGAGGACCTGGCTCCTTAGGCTCGGGTTCATTGGAGAGGAATTTGCTACAGCAAGGGACATCCTTACAAGAAAACTTGCAGGCGACACAGCCTTCCGCCACGGACGGGAGCAGAGGGCAGCCGCTTGAAGGACACGGGCAAACACCCTGCCGACTGACCGCCGATAGCGGTCTTAAGGCAGTAGAAGGGTAAGCCTTCGGAAAGGATGGATACGAAAATGAAGAAGAAATACTACCTTGCATACGGAAGCAACCTCAATGTGGAGCAGATGGCCTGGCGATGCCCAAGGGCGGTCCCGATGGGGACGGCATACATCGAGGACTACGAACTGCTCTTCAAGGGGAGCAGGACGGGGTCATACCTTACCATCGAAAAGAAAGCCGGGGCGAGGGTGCCCGTGGCGGTCTGGAAGGTCACGGCAGAGGACGAGAGGGCTTTGGACAGGTACGAGGGATTCCCCATCTTCTACTACAAGAAAGAGATGCCCATTGCCTACACAGGGATCATGACCGGGAAGACCTACGAGGCAGACGCCTTCGTCTACATCATGCATGAGGACAGGCCGATGGGAATCCCGTCAAAGACCTATGTGGCGGGATGCCTTGAGGGATACACAAGTTTCGGATTTGACCAGAGGTACATCTGGGAAGCGGTAGAAAAGAGCAAATCGGAGGTGACGGCATGAAGGAAATGATTACAGCGGTCTGCCCAAGATGCGGGAAGACCTACAGCGGAAGACCTGCATTATCCAGGGCGGATAATGAGACCATGATATGCCCTGACTGCGGAACGAGGGAGGCGCTTGAAAGCATCGGTGTGTCTGCAGAGGAACAGGACAGGATTTTGGAGACGATCCACAGGAATTATGCCCCATAAAACACACAATCAGCCCTCCGATTATTTGTACATTATATGCCGAGAATTAAGTGGATACATCCCCGGAAAGACGGTAATGTATCACATACTGAAAGGGAAAACAAAGCAAAACGGAGGATAAAGACCATGACGAGATTCGAAAAAGACCTTGAAGCAGCAAAGAAGGACGCCTTTACAGCGGTTGACATTTTAAGGGAGCGCAAGGCAGAGCTTGACAGCCTTTGGGAAAAAGGCAAAGCCGAGAAGAACGGATTCCGCAGACAGTGCATCGCACAGGAATACGCAAGGCTCGAAAAGCAGTACAACGAAATCGAGTAATGGGCATAAGGAGGGCAAAACGATGACAGAATACACAAGGAAAAAAGCAAGGGAACTTAGGATACCAGAGGCCACCACCCCGGAGAGAATGGAATGCGACAGGTTCGCTTTTCAGAGCAAGGTGGTAACCTTCGGAAAACTTACGATCGCAGCAAGCTACACCTACAGGGGCAATGGCAAGGACGGATACTTCTGGGCGGCTTACCGCTTCACGAACGAGACGGAAACCACCTGCGAGGATGAGATAAGGCTTGAGGCGGTCAGCTGCGACTTTTACGGGGATGACGGACACGCCTTGGCGGCAGCCTTTGAATGGGCGGCACAGTGGGCATAAGGAAAACGAAACAGCCGGGAAGAGGGCATAAGCCCTTTTTCTCGTACAGATAGATTTTGACGGTCGCCACTGGCGGCTATTTTTATTGGGAGAAAAGCCATGATGAGAAAACTTAAAGACTATAAGCCGACAAAATTCATGGCAGAGGACTCACACTACGATGAGGATGCCGCCGATTTTGTGGTGGCTTTCATTGAACAGCTACGGCATACGAAGGGGGAGTTTTACAATCAGCCTTTTGAACTTATAGACTGGCAGGAGAAAATCATCCGGGATGTTTTTGGCATATTAAAGCCGGACGGATACAGACAATTCAATACGGTATATATAGAAGTGCCGAAGAAGTGTGGAAAATCAGAGCTGGCTGCGGCGGTAGCACTCTATATGCTCTGCGCCGATGGGGAGCAGAGGGGCGAGGTGTACGGCTGTGCCGCAGACCGTGACCAGGCATCCCTTGTCTTTGATGTGGCCTGCGATATGGTGCGCCTGTGTCCAGCCCTTATGAAGAGGTGCGATATCAGGCCAAGCAGGAAGAGCATCAATTTCGCACCCACGAGCAGCACCTACAAAGCCCTGTCTGCGGATGTGGCGGGCAAGTCAGGAATAAATGTATCCGCCTTGGTGTTCGATGAGTTATGGGTGCAGAAGTCGGACGAGTTTTTCAAGATGATGACGGTCGGGACTTCCGATGCGAGGAAGAATCCCCTGCACTTCATAATCACTACAGCGGGCAACGATCCCAACACCATCTGCTATGAGATACACCAGAAAGCGGTGGATATTATTGAGGGCAGGAAGTTTGACCCGCATTTCTATCCCGTCATATATGGGGCGGATGAGTCGGATGACTGGACAGACCCGGAGGTGTGGAAAAAGGCGAATCCATCCCTTGGGATTACGATAGGCATTGACAAGGTCGAGGCGGCCTGTGAGCAGGCAAAGCAGAATCCGGCAGAGGAGAACGCTTTCAGGCAGCTCCGCCTGAACCAATGGGTAAAGCAGGCAGTCCGCTGGATGCCGATGGATAAGTACGATGCCTGCGCCTTTCCTGTGGATGCCAAGGCACTCCGTGGAAGGGTATGCTATGGGGGACTTGATTTATCGTCCACCACAGACCTTACATCCTTCGTGCTTGTTTTCCCTCCTGAATATGAGAATGACAAATACCAAGTCCTCCCATTCTTCTGGCTGCCGGAGGAGACCTTGGATCTGAGGGTAAGGCGCGACCATGTGCCATATGACCTATGGGAAAAGCAGGGATACATAAAAACCACGGAAGGGAATGTGGTGCATTACGGCTTCATCGAAAAGTACATAGAGCTTCTCGGACAGGAATACAATATCCGGGAGATTGGATTCGACCGATGGGGAGCCGTCCAGATGGTGCAGAACCTGGAGGACATGGGATTTACTGTTGTTCCTTTCGGGCAGGGCTTCAAAGATATGAGCCCACCTACGAAGGAGATATATAAGCTGGTCTTTGAACAGAAGATTGCCCACGGAGGGCATCCCGTTCTTCGGTGGAATTTTGACAACATCTTTATACGACAGGACCCTGCCGGCAACATCAAGGCTGACAAGGAAAAATCCACGGAGAAGATTGACGGGGCGATAGCGACCATCATGGCACTTGACCGGGCAATCCGGGGTGGCTTGGATGACGGCTCAAGCGTTTATGACAAGAGGGGGCTCATCGTTTTCTGACCATAAATTACACAATGCGCCGGCGCAATGATTGTGTAGTTTATAAATCGAAATAAGTGGATATATCCTCCGAATGACGGTAATGTACACATAACAAAAAAAACACAGCAACCGCAAAGGAGGAAGCACCATGAAGGCATTTGAAAAAGACTACGCAGCATACGAAGAGATCAAGGCAGGCTACGACAACGCAGAGCTTGACAAGGACGAGGCAGGGATGGAAAAGGCAAGAGCCGACTATAAGGCTTGGGCAGAGGGCATCGAGGCAAAGGGCAGAGCCTACGCCGACACCTTCCGCATTTACAAGGACGCAAGGGACAACGGCAACAGCCGGATGGACATCAGCGAACCCCACGAGCATAGGGATATCCCACAGCTTATCGCAAACCTTAAGGAGTACGGGGTTACAGAATTTACCTTCTCCTCCGGGTGGTCAAGCGCCATCGAAGCAAGCTGGGAATTTTTGCAGAACGGCTGCGAACTTGCCGGGATGGTCGAGGTTTTCACAGGACACACGGCTTTCATGAGCGACGAAAAGGAAACCGCACCGGCTTACCTTTTCAGGATAGCATAAAAACAACAGGATTTAAGGGCATCGCTATGGCGGTGCTTTTTTGATGCAGAAAGCGAGGTGATCCATATGGGATTATTTAACGGGCTGTTTCGGAGCAGGGACAAGCCTGCGAACAGGACGAGCGGTAGCGCCTATTCCTTCTTCCTTGGCTACAGTGCCAGCGGAAAGAGGGTGGACGAGCGGACATCCATGCAGATGACCGCAGTGTACGCCTGCGTGAGGATACTGTCGGAGGCGGTGGCAAGCCTGCCACTTCAGCTATACAGATACACGGCCGATGGCGGCAAAGAGAAGGCGGTGGATCATCCGCTTTATTTTATTGCACATGATGAGCCTAACTCGGAAATGACATCCTTTGTCTTCCGGGAAACCATCATGACACACCTTCTTTTGTGGGGCAATGCTTACGCACAGGTGATAAGGAACGGCAGGGGACAGGTCATAGGGCTGTATCCGCTGATGCCGGACCGCATGAAGGTTGACCGCGATGAGAAGGGAAGGCTCTACTACGAGTACATGGTATCAACTGACGATGCTAAGACCATGAAGGGGAAGGAGTCCACGGTGCGCCTGCAGCCCGAGGATGTCCTGCATATCCCCGGACTTGGCTTTGACGGCCTTGTGGGGTATTCCCCTATCGCAATGGCCAAGAACGCCATAGGGCTTGCCATAGCTGCGGAGGAGTACGGCTCTAAGTTCTATGCGAACGGGGCGGCTCCCTCCGGGGTTCTTGAGCATCCGGGGACGCTAAAGGACCCGTCAAAGGTCAGGGAGTCATGGCAGGAGACTTTCGGCGGAAGCCATAACGCAAACAAGGTGGCCGTTTTGGAGGAGGGCATGAAGTACACGCCAATCTCCATCAGCCCGAATGAGGCGCAGTTTCTGGAGACGAGGAAATTTCAGATTGATGAGATAGCCCGTATTTTCCGTGTGCCTCCACATATGGTTGGAGACCTTGATAAAAGCTCGTTCAACAATATCGAGCAGCAGTCCCTGGAGTTCGTGAAATACACCTTGGACCCGTGGGTCTGCCGGATAGAGTCGTCAATGAACAGGAGGCTATTGTCGGAGGGCGAGAAGAAAGACTACTTCTTCAAGTTCAATGTCGACGGGCTGCTCCGTGGCGACTACCAGAGCCGTATGCAGGGATACGCCATCGGAAGGCAGAACGGGTGGATGTCTGCCAACGACATAAGGGAGCTTGAGAACCTCAGCCCGATTTCGGACGAGGAGGGCGGCAACCTATACCTAATAAACGGAAATATGACAAAGCTGAAGGACGCAGGTCTTTTTGCAGACGGTACGGACGGAAAGGAGGAGAAGTCCGATGAAGAAGTTTTGGAACTGGAAGAATCACAGGATTCGAAATCAGGACACAGGCGAAATGGACGTTGAAAGGGTGCTTTCCCTAAACGGGACCATTGCGGAGGATAGCTGGTTTGATGATGACGTGACTCCCCAAATGTTCAAGGATGAACTGAATGCCGGGAGCGGAAACATCACGGTGTGGATCAACAGCCCTGGAGGGGACTGCGTGGCGGCGGCGCAGATTTACAATATGCTCTCCGACTACAAGGGCAATGTCACGGTAAAGATTGACGGCATAGCCGCCTCTGCCGCATCGGTCATTGCGATGGCAGGGGATAAGGTGCTGATGTCTCCCGTATCCATGCTCATGATCCATAATCCCGCCACCATAGCCTTTGGCGACCATACGGAACTGTCCAGGGCAATGGATATGCTGAATGAGGTCAAGGAGTCCATCATAAATGCCTATGTCGTAAAGACGGGGCTGTCCCGGTCGAAGCTGTCGCAACTTATGGACGCAGAGACCTGGATGAACGCAGAAAAGGCGGTGGAGCTGGGCTTTGCCGATGACATCATGGTAAGGGCAAAGGCTGACCCCAATGAGGATGAAGATGATGACGATGATCCGGACGAACCGGACGAGGATATGGATGAGAAAAAGCCATTTTCTTCTAAGTCGATGCTTTATTCCCAGAGGGCGATGGGCAATGTCCTCTTAAATAAGATCGAGAGGCACTATGCCAAGCCGAAGGAGCCTGCCAGCGAACAGGCAAAAATTGAAGAACCGGAAACCGGGCGGTCTGTGAATGAAATCATGGATCGCCTTTTTGTTATCAAGAAATTCATTTAACGGAGGTATCTATCATGAAGTTACAGGAGCTTATTGCAAAGAGAGCCGAGGTGTGGGAGCAGGCTAAGGCTTTCGTGGATTCCCATCAGAAGGAGAACGGGACCCTCTCCGCTGATGATACTGCGACCTATGAGAAGATGGAGGCGGAGATTACCGACCTTACATCCGCAATCGACCGCGCAAGGCGGGCAGAGGAGCGCGAGGTGGAGATGGCAAAGCCCATGAACACACCCCTTACCGCAAAGCCCCAGATGAAGCCGGGCGGTGACGAAAAGAGAGGGCGCGCCTCTGACGAGTACAGCCAGGCATTCAATGAGATGCTGCATGGCGCAAGAGTGGTCACGAATGTCCTCCAGGAAGGCGAGGATGCAGACGGCGGCTACCTTGTCCCCATCGAGTTCGAGAGGAACATCATCATGGGCATGGACGAGGCGAATGTGATCCGTCCCCTTGCGAAGGTGATCACTACCCAGAGCGAGAGGAAGATTCCCCTTGCAGCCACTCACTCTGTGGCGCAGTGGACGGCAGAGAACGGAGCCTACCAGGAGAGCAATCCGACCTTTGACCAGACGAGCATTGATGCCCATAAGCTGACGGACCTTGCGAAGGTGTCAATCGAGCTTTTGCAGGACTCCATGTTCGATATTCCGTCCTACCTGTCCGCAGAGTTCTCCCGTGCCTTTGGCATCGCAGAGGAGGAGGCTTTCTGCGTGGGCACGGGTGAGGGTCAGCCCCTTGGCATCTTCAAGTATGTCTATGACGGCACTACCCACAAGGATGCTTTTGAACTGGGCAAGGAGACTGCCAAGGCAAACGAAATCTCCGCTGATGAGATCATCGACCTTGTCTACAGCCTTAAGTCCCCTTACCGCAGGAATGCGAGGTTTCTTCTCCATGAGAAGACCGTGGCGGCTATCAGGAAGCTGAAGGATGGCAACGGAGTGTATATGTGGCAGCCTGCCCTGACCGCAGGGGAGCCCGACAGGCTTCTCGGATACCCGGTTGTCTGCTCCCCCTATGTACCCCAGCTTGGAACGGCTGGCAACCTTGTGGCTGCATTCGGTGATTTCAAGAATTACTGGATTGCTGACCGCATGGGTATCACGGTACAGAGGCTCAATGAGCTTTATGCCACAAACGGACAGGTCGGCTTCATCTGCGCCAAGAGGCTGGATGCAAAGCCCATCCTTTCCGAGGGCGTCAAGCTGCTGCAGGCAAAGAAGTCATAAGGAGGTGCTGGGATGGTTAACTGCAAGAATTACACCGAACAGGGTGGCTCTGTCACCCACTTCGGTGGCAAGGTAATTTTTGAGGAGGGCTGCGAGATTGAAGGTCTCCCCTCTGTTGGAACGGGTGGAGGAGGTGCTGCCGAGAACCAGGCGGACTCTACGGCATCGACCGTGGCGTCATTGAGGGAGGATTTAAACAGCCTCCTTTCAAAGCTGAAAGCCGCAGGCCTTATGGCGGCGGATGCCGAAACACCTACGGAGCCTGAAACCCCGGCAGAAGACGGGGAGGCTCCCACGGAATAACAGTCACGGCGGTGGGGAAACCTGCCGCCATATTTATGAGGTGGTTATATGCTGACTTTGGATGAAGTGAAAACATATCTCCGCGTTGACCATGACGAGGATGACGCGATAATTGAAAATCTCATGGAGACGGCACAGCAGCTCTGCATGGATGTCCTGCGGACGGACGATGAAGATGTGCTAATGGAAGACAAGAATGCAAAGGTGGCCATGCTCTATGCGGTGGCATATTTTTATGAACACCGTGAGGAGGCGGACTTTCGGACGCTGCTTTTAGACCTTCGGGCATTGCTCTTTGGGGGAAGGAAGGCGGCATTCTGATGAACATAGCTCTCTTTAATGAACGGATCGTGATACAAAAAAATGCAGTCACGGTAGACGAGATAGGAAACCATACGAATGCATGGACTGATTATTTTACCTGCCATGCAACGATAAGTGGTGCGTCCGGGACAGTGCAGTCGGATGTGGCAGGGCAGACGGTTGATGATTCTGACCTTGCTTTTTCCGTGAGATACTGCGAAAAGACATCAAAGGTCAATACCACTGAGTACCGCATCATCTTCAAGGACGGCATATATGATATCGAGGGCGTGGATTTCATGAACTTCAAAAAGAAACTCATGAAATTCCGATGCCGGAAAGTGAGGCGGTGACTATGGCACAGACGATACCCGTTGACCAGCTTGCCGAGGCCGTGATGGAAGGACTGCAGGAATATGCCGACCTTGCCACGGACGATTTGAAGAAGTCTGTACGCAAGGCTGCAAACTCTGTGAAAAAGGACATCATGGCGACCGCTCCAAAGGATACGGGTGCATATGCAAAAAGCTGGGCTACCAAGAACACGAAGGAGACTTCAAATGCCCTTGAGGTGACGGTGTATTCGAGGAACCGCTACCAGCTTGCACATCTATTGGAGCATGGACATGCCAAGAGGGGTGGCGGAAGGGTGGCAGGAAAGCCACATATTGCCCCGGCAGAGGAGAGAGCCATAACGGCCATGGAGCGTGAGATTGAGCAGGCTTTGAAAGGATGATGACATGGATGAGATTGTTGAAATCCTAAAGGAAATCGGGATGCCCTATGCCTACAGCCACTTTGCTGAAGGGGAAAGCCCTGATCCGCCTTTTATATGCTACCTTTTGCCGTCAAGCGACAACTTCGCTGCGGACGGGGTAGTCTACCAGAAGATAGACGAGGTGCATATCGAACTGTACACCGACAGGAAAGACCTGTCGGTGGAGGATAAGGTAACAGCCGTGCTGGATAGGCATGGCATTTTTTATGACCAGACGGAAACTTGGATAGCGTCCGAGAAACTGTACGAGGTCATGTTTTCATTTTCTATGAGGAGGTAGAATTATGCCGAAGAAGAATAAGGTAAAATTCAATATCCGCAATGTGCATTATGCCGTTGCGACTATTGACGCTTCCGGGAATGCGACCTTCGGAACGCCGGTGCCTATGCCCGGCGCAGTTTCCCTGTCGCTTGATCCCGAGGGAGAGCCGACCAAGTTTTATGCGGACGGCTATGCGTACTACATCATTTCAAACAATATGGGATATGAGGGAGATTTGGAGCTTGCTATGGTTCCCGAATCCTTCCGTACAGATGTCCTTAAGGAGTCACTTGATGACAACAAGGTGCTGGTGGAGAACGCCAATGTGGAGACGGCGAATTTTGCCCTGCTCTTTGAGTTTGACGGCGACATCAGGAAAATCCGCCATGTCCTTTATTACTGCTCGGCTTCCCGTCCGAACATAGAATCCCAGACCAATGAGGATGAGATTGAGGTAAAGACGGAGACGCTTACCATCACGGCATCCCCTCTTGCAAACGGGCTTGTGAAGGCAAAGACCGGGGACGACACCACGGATGCCACATACCAGAACTGGTACAACGAGGTCTATGTCCCCGTAAACACTGAAGGAAACGATGTGGTCGAGGGGATTCCACAGGAAGGAGAGTAAGCCATGAGCATGACACAGACGATTGAGATTGATGGAAAGCAGGTGCCTTTTAGGGCATCTGCCGCCATTCCGAGGATTTACCGGATAAAGTTCCATAGGGATATCTACAAGGACCTGCGCACCCTTGAAAAGTCCATAGGAGATGGGGATGAGGAGGCATCAGATCTTGACCTTTTCTCCTTGGAGATGTTCGAGAATATCGCATACATCATGGCGAAACATGCAGATGCAAATATCCCGGACACCCCGGAGGAGTGGCTTGATGAGTTTAACACCTTCTCCATCTATCAGGTCCTTCCGAAACTGATAGAGCTTTGGGGGCTGAATGTGCAGACGCAGGTCGAGAGTAAAAAAAACTTCGCGCAACTGACCGCGAGATGACCACTCCATTGTTTCTGCTCCGCTGCGTACAGCTTGGCATCCATATCAGCGAGCTGGATCTGCTGACTATCGGGATGGTAAACGATATGTACGCAGAGAGCAGGAACGATGAGTATAAGGGTTATGTTGAGGTCGCTAACCAGCATGATTTTGATAATTTTTAGTTAATGGCATCGCTACGGCGGTGCTTTTTATGTGCCTGTTAACGGGAGGTGAGTATCGTGGCAAACAGAATAAAGGGGATCACTGTAGAGATTGGCGGCGATACCACTAAATTACAGAACGCCCTCAAGGGAGTTAACAGCCAGATAAAAAGCACCGAGTCACAGCTACGGGATGTAAATAAGCTATTAAAACTCGATCCCGGCAACACAGAGCTTATCTCACAGAAATATAAGCTCTTGAACCAGGCGGTTGATGAGACAAAGCAGAAGCTTGAAACATTAAAGACCGCACAGCAGCAGGCGAGCCAGGCACTTGCCGAGGGCACGATTTCACAGGAACAGTATGATGCGCTCCAAAGGGAAATCATAGAAACCGAGCGGGACCTAAAAAAGCTGGAGGCGGCGGCAAAGGAGTCAGCCAATGCCATGGAAGGCATCGTCCAGAAGGGGGAGAAGCTAAAGACCGCAGGGGATAAGGTTTCCTCTGTTGGTGAGAAATTTCTGCCTGTTACTGCCGGGGTGGCTGCCCTTGGAACGGCTGCGGTAAAGACGGCAGCGGACTTTGACTCCTCCATGAGTAAGGTTTCTGCCGTGTCCGGGGCGACGGGAGCGGACTTTGATGCCCTAAAGAAAAAGGCAAGGGAGATGGGCTCCAAGACAAAGTTCTCCGCATCCGAGGCGGCAGAGGCTATGAACTACATGGCCATGGCGGGGTGGAAAACGGAGGATATGCTTGGCGGCGTTGAGGGCATAATGAACCTTGCGGCTGCGTCCGGGGAAGACCTGGCAACCACATCCGATATCGTGACGGATGCATTGACGGCCTTTGGTCTGTCTGCAAATGACAGCGGCCATTTCGCTGATATCCTTGCGGCGGCATCTTCCAATGCCAACACGAATGTTTCCATGATGGGGGAGACATTCAAGTACGCTGCTCCCATTGCGGGCGCACTTGGATTCTCCGCTGAGGATACCGCAGAGGCTATAGGGCTGATGGCAAACGCAGGGATCAAGTCCTCACAGGCAGGCACGTCGCTGCGCTCCATCATGAATAACCTCACAAGTGATGTAAAGCTGGTGGGTAGCTCCTTTGGGGAGATGACTATACAGACGAAGAACCAGGACGGCTCCATGAGGGATCTGTCCGACATCCTTAAGGACTGCCGGGGCGCATTCTCTCAGATGTCCGAGTCTGAAAAGGCAGCCAATGCAGAGGCTCTTGTCGGCAAGAATGCCATGAGCGGATTCCTCGCCATCATGAATGCAGGGGAAGGGGATGTTAGCAAGCTTTCCAATGCGATAGCAAACTGTGACGGAACCGCAGAGAAGATGGCTGGAACCATGCAGGACAACCTCGCAGGGCAGCTTACGATTTTAAAGTCACAGCTTGAGGAACTGGCTATTTCTTTCGGAGAACTTTTAATGCCTGCGGTAAGGGCTATCGTATCAGGAATTCAGAAGTTCGTGGATGTCCTTAACAAGATGCCGACCGGGGTAAAGACGGTCATTACCGTGATTGCACTTCTTGCGGCTGCCATAGGTCCCGTGCTTATCGTGGTCGGTAAAGTGATGTCATCTGTTGGCACGATAATGACATACGCTCCGAAGATCGTGAGTGCGGTCAAGACCATTGGCACGGGGCTTAAGGCTCTATGGGGAATCCTTATGGCAAACCCCATCGTGCTTATTGTTGCTGCCATTGCTGCGCTTGTGGCAGGGTTTATCTACCTTTGGAACACATCGGACAGTTTCAGGCAGTTCTGGATCGACCTGTGGGAGGGCATCAAGTCCGTGGTATCCACGGCGGTGGAGGGAATGAAGAACTTCTTTTCCGGGATTGTTTCCTTCTTTCAGGAGAACTGGCAGACGATACTTGCCTTTATAATAAATCCCTTTGCGGGGGCATTCAAACTGCTGTATGACAACTGCGCCGGGTTCCGGGAGTTCATTAACGGATTCCTAAACGGAGTGAAGGAGCTTTTCTCCACCATCTGGGGCGGCATTGTAGAAGTGGTATCCGGGGTATGGCAGTCGATAACGACTACCATCGGAACCTTCATGCAGGCGATATTTATGACCATCACGGGCATATGGCAGGGCATTGTCGAGACGGTCACTCCGCTTTTGGAGGCTTTCAGATACCTGTTCGAGACCATTTTCCAAGCAATACAGATACTTATCGGAATGGCGCTTGACTGGATAAAAACGAAGGTGGAAACCATCTGGAACGGCATAGTCGCTTTCCTGACTCCGCTCCTTACTGGGATACAGACCTTTATACAGACCATATGGACGGCAATACAGACCTTCTTTACCACGGTCCTTAATGCCATAAAAACCATATTCACAACGGTATGGAATGCCATAAAGGCGGCTGTCTCTGCGGTGCTTAATGCCATAAAGGGTGTGGTCACTTCCGTATGGAACAGCATAAAGGGAACCGTCACATCCGTGATGAATGCCATAAAATCCACGGTAACATCCATCTGGAACAATGTGAAGTCAGCCATCGCAAATGTCATAGGGCAGATTTACAACACCATCCACAGCGGATTCGAGAGGGCTGTTGGATATGTGAAGGGGCTTGCATCGCAGGCGTTTAACTGGGGAAAAGACCTTATTATGGGAATCGTGAACGGCATCAGGTCCTGCATTTCCGCCGTGACGGATGCGGTAACATCCGTGGCAAATAAGATAAGGGAACTGCTGCATTTCTCACGCCCGGACAAGGGACCGCTCCATGAATATGAGAAATGGATGCCAGACTTCATGGGTGGCCTTGCCGGCGGTATAAACAAGTCAAAGCACCTTGTGACAGATGCCATGCGCGGCCTGGCGGGAGATATGGTGCTTACCCCGTCCATGGACACGTCACAGCTTGCAATGTCAAACGGCATAGCCTCCCCGATAGGCGGAGGGCAGGCAGACCTTGTGGGGACAATCCGGGAAGCCATCATTCAGGGCTTTTCAGAGCAGGGCGACACTATCATACCTGTCTACATAGGCAACCACAGGATTGACGATATCGTGGTCGAGGCCACGCAGAGGATGAATTACAGATCGGGAGGTCGCTAATGGACATCATTTTAATAAACGGTGCAGCCATCCCGGAGCCTGATGGGGAACTTAAGATAAAGGCTGACAAGGTAAAGACGGAAACCGAGACGGAGGCAGGGACCACGCAGATTGTCATCGTGCGAAACTCCAAGCTGACCGTCTCGGCGTCCTTCACATTGACGGGTGCATGGATAGAAAGGTTCCGTGCATACCGTGATGCAGATTATGTTACTGTCAGCCTTTTTTATCCCGACAGTGAGGAGATGAGTAATTACAAGGTCCAGTTTGAAATGGACGAGTCCCTTATCAAGGATACGAGGAAGGCGAAACATACGAATGGGATATACAGCGCATCGGTCACGATGACGGAATTATAGGAGGGCGGCTTTGTACGAGGTATCAGCGGCCTACAAAGAGGCAATGAAGTCTCCCGTGCAGCACTTTAAACTCCGGGGGACTATCACAAATAAAAATATGGCATATTCCTTCACGGAGGAGGATATCCTGAAAGGCTCTTTTTCTATATCAAACCAGTGCTGCGGATCATCTAACATGGAAATCGGCTCGGTGTATACCGGGGAACTTTCCATGACGCTGCTTAACGGCATCGTGCCGAGGTATTCGATGTACGGAGCCGTGGTGGAGCCATTCTTTTCTCTCCTTACGGATGAAGGCTGGGAGGAGATACCGCTTGGCATCTTTATAATAAACGAGGCGAATTACGGAAACTCCGGCTGTGAGATAGTGGCCTATGACAGGATGTCGCTTTTTGATAGGACAATCAATTTCAACACCACCTCCGCTGATATGTGGACGCTCCTTGGTATGGTATCGGAAGCCTGCAATGTCCCACTTGGTATGACGGAGGAAGAGGTGCAGGCTTTTCCGAACGGGAACAGGCTGCTGGGGATCTATGCCAACAACGACATGGAGACATGGAGGGATATGGTTTCATGGCTTGCCCAGACGGCAGGGTGCTTTGCTACCGTAAACCGGATGGGGGAGCTTATATTCAGGGCATTCACAACGGAAGTGGTGGACACGATAGACTCTTCCCACAGATTTATGGGGTGCAAGTTCTCGGACTTCGTGACGAGATACACGGGGCTTTCCTGCGTCAACATCGCTGACCAGACCACAAGCTATTATGCTGCAGAGGATGTGGAGGATGACGGGCTTACGATGAACCTTGGTTCAAATCCTTTTTTGCAGTATGGCGTTGACGAGGCGGTGGAGGCTTCAAGGCGGGCAATCCTTGTAGCCCTTGAGGTCATAAAGTATGTTCCGTTTTCTGCATCCATGATAGGAAACCCCGCATATGACCTTGGGGACGTGATCCGCTTTACTGACGGCATAGCGGACGGAGCCTGCCTGTCGTGCATGACAAAATTTGACTGGAAGTTCAATGACAAGTTCACGATGGAGGGAGTGGGGGAAAACCCGGCACTTGCAAATGCAAGGTCAAAAACGGACAAGAACATAGCGGGTCTTATGGCAAACACCGAAGAGAGCCGGATGTACTACTATACATATACGAATGCTGACTCCATCAGAATTAAGGCAGGGGAGAAGAAACCTGTCATCAGCATCGTGTTTGCAACGGTAAAGACGGCGGAGCTTGAATTCAAGGCGGAAATCCTATGCGAGACTGAAACTGACACTGAAGGACAGCCCACCATCGTGACGGCAACTTATATGTACAACGGAGAGGAGATAACCAGCTATCTTCCGACAGAGACCCTGGAGGATGGGAAGCATATCCTCCATTTGTTTTATCCATTGAGGGCGGCAGAGGGTACGGTTAACCGCTGGGTGGTATCCCTTTCGTCAAGGTTCGGTACGCTTATGATCGACAAGGGGCAGATACTTGCCATGATAAGCGGTCAGGGTCTTGCCAGCAAGGACGGATGGGACGGAACCATCGACATCACGGAAGAGGTAGAATTCGACCTTATTTCCATGCGTCCTAAGTTTACGGACTCCGTGGAGGTGGATTATCCGGGCAAAAAGCAGACGGGCGTTTCCGATGAGATGCGCATCAACCTTGCCGCCTTGTTTGGAACATTCCGAAATAATGTCAGCGTATCTGGCGGAGTGAACATCGTCATGGTTGAGGAAGTGCTGGATGCGGAGGACGCGGGGCGCATGGCTTATGACCATAAATATGTGATTCTTTCCGAAGACCGCTTTATCCTCCGTAGAAATTACGACTACTATTCATCAGAGCAGACGGTTGACGAAGGCAGGATGACGGTGGTGGAAGCGGACTCCGATAACTTTGCGTTCGTGGAGAGCCTGGAGGTGTCCTATGAAAAACTATAACAGCATAGAGGAACTGCTAAACACCAAAGCCGATATGGATCATCTGGTCGCAGGCTCAAGCCACGATGATGACACCATGACCTTTGCCGGGGCAGAGTGGTTCCATTTTAACGGGGTGGCCGCCACCAATCTTTATGTCAGCGGTAACCATTGGATCGGTATCGGCACAAATGCGGAGCAGCTTAAGGTCTGCAGGCGTGACGGGAAGATGTGGGACTTCTACAGGCAGGAGGGGACGCTCCGATACTACTACAAATTTGTGAAAATCAGATGGGAAGGCTATACGGTCTACAACAGCACGGATGCATCAGTCAGGCTGGTTTATGAGTTCTTTATAATCGACGACGGTCGGATGTTTCTGAATGTGGTGCAGACACCTACGGACAGCGGATATCTTGGTACTTCCACGCTTGTCTGTGGGAGTGAGAGCCTTCCGCTTGCGGTAGGCGTGAATAATGACGCTCCGTTTTATTTTACCTTTACTCCATCGGATGCGGAGGCAGGTACGGGCTGGGCGGTATCGAATTCGCTCATTGAGATTACAGATCCTTATGAGCGGAGATTCCTGATAGGGGACAGGGACGGCACTTTATATACCGTGGAGGACGGAGTTCTTGTGGCATTAACGGAAACTATGCCTACAAAGGCTCTGTTCTTATCGGATGGATTCAAAGGAATCCCGGACGGTTCCCTTTTGTTATCCCTCCACAATCCAAGGGTGTACTTCTGGCATGATTCCACGGATGACCTGCCGAGCATACATATAACGGCTTCAGAGACACCGAAACCGCAGCCCGTCATAACGGAAACCGTGTACCTTACCCACTCCACCATCGTGGGTGTGGAGAATGTCACTATTGTTTCTGATGACAACACGCTCTTTGCGGTGTCCTTCGATGAAGGGCTTACATGGTGGAATTATATCAATGATACATGGGCTTTGCTTTCGGAGGAATTGTCCGGACAGACGAAGGAGTCCATGGAGGCCATCAGCACCAATGCATGGGGGCAGAAGGTCACGGCGGGCGGGACTATGAAGTTCCGCTTTGTCATATCCGGGGATGGCTATGTGGAGAGCATCACGATACATTATCTGAATTAGGAGGACGCTTTTATGCTGAAAGGACACGCAAAAATAGAACTGACGGATGTAGTCACGGGAGAAAAGACCGTGGTTGAGGAGGACAATCTTGTCACGAATGCCGTGCAGTATCTTCTTGCCTTTATGAACAAGATAAACAGGCAGCCGTCAAATGAGATTTTCCCTATCGCTACAAATGCGCTGGGCGGTCTGATGCTTTTTAGCGACACGCTTGCAGAGGATCCGAACAATATGTCCTTCCCAGGAAATGCCAGCCTTGTAGGCTATGCGGACAGGAATTCTAACACGGATGACACGATGAGGGGCTCCTTAAATGCCATAGAGTCTTATGCAACAGACAGGGGATATGTGAGCGTATGGGATTTTTCGACATCACAGGCAAATGGAACCATTGCATCGCTTGCCCTTACGAGCAGGTATGCAGGGGCAAATCCCATACTCCGTCAGCTTAACGGGGACCTTCGTGGCTCCGTCCGCTATATAGATGCCTACATGGATATGCACGTCCTCGCTTACAAGGACGATTTCATGTACTTCAGATACAGGGGGAGCCGTGATATTAAGAAAGGACGCTGTGCCGTATATGGCATAAAGGTGGAGGAATATTGGTTCGGGGGAACGGAACTGCCTGTGGAGCAGGTCGCAACCCTGCCATCGGAGTTCCAGACAGACTGGGCATATTATGACAATGGGAATGACGGCTATATCTATTACATCACAAAAACCGACCAGGCAACGGAAACCTATAACACTTATAGCGCCGGGAACAGCAGCGGAAATGCCGTCATAAACATAACCCCCATCAAGTATTCGGATGAGTCATTTGATGTGGGGCAGACCACGACGGTTACCTTGGAGAAGGTATATCTGTATGGGCGCAGCACAGATTACAACTGCATTTCAGGTGGATATCTGTACTGGGTGTCATATGACCGCAAGGGAATATACATCATCAACATGAGCAACTATGCAGATGTCCAGCTTATTTCCATTGGGGACGAGGAGAACCTTGCCGTCAACTTTATAATGCCCCTGACGGGCGGAGGGATAAACTTCCAGTTCTCATATAAGAAAGGGAATAACACCTATACGAAGGCCGGCCTGCTGTACGCTAACGGAAACCTTGTAAAGTGTAGCGTTAATGGGGAGATCGTTGTCCGGGAACCGAGATTTGCCCTTGATGACAGGATTGCTTTTTACCGTAACTATGACGGCTATTATGGGGATGACTATATGGGGTACAGGCTTAGGGCTGCCTACCTTGGAACAATCAATAACCTCTCGTCCCCTGTAGTGAAGATGCCCACGCAGACCATGAAGGTAACATACACTTTGAATAATATTGAGGAGGTATAGCATGAAACAGTACGAGATTCCCTGCAATTTTGACAATGATTATGTCGGCGCACTCTGTGAGAGGATGAGCCTGTTCCCGTATATCAAATTTGTCTATGTGGCAGCTTGGAAGGACGATGGGGACAACACAAGGCACAGCACGATATTTGCGCCGGGA
>JAEEGL010393602.1_pt1 | contig 24333 bp, 22 predicted proteins | sample 9134231 | NCBI WGS metagenome assembly JAEEGL01 (sample SAMN16246548, study PRJNA631951) | gut metagenome | biome: gut microbiome; feature: rumen; material: fiber-attached | host: Bos | place: Iran: Karaj | collected 2018-10
GAGCCCACGAAGTATTATGTCGTGATGTCGGAGGAGAAACGTGCCGCCATCCTGGAGATGGTCGGGCGGAACAAGGAACGGGTCGCCGACGCCCCCGTATTCATCGTGTCCACCTTCGAGAAAGGGAAATCCGGCTTCTTCCAGGGGACGCAGACCAATGAGATCGGAGACGGCTGGGGCGCCTACGACAACGGCCTCAGCAATGCATATCTCATCCTGAAGGCCCGTGCGATGGGATTCGATACCCTCATTATGGGCATGAGGGATAGCGATGCGCTCCGCTCCGCGTTCGGAATCCCCGAGAGTGAGACGGTCATGGCCGTCATCGCCCTCGGCTATCGCGCCGCCGAGCCCACCCGCCCCGCCCGCCGGCCGCTGGACGATGTCGTGAAGTTTTTCTGAGAGGCCGTTTGCGGAAAATTTGCTATCTTTGCGACGCGATTTTTAAACGATTACAGCGATGGCACTTGTAGCGATAGTGGGACGGCCCAATGTGGGGAAGTCCACCCTTTTCAACCGCCTGGTCGGGATGCGGCAGGCGATCGTGGATGAGACGGCGGGCGTGACCCGGGACCGTCACTACGGCAAATGCGAATGGTGCGGTCGGGAATTCTCGGTCGTGGACACCGGTGGATATACCTCCAACTCGGATGACGTGTTCGAGGAGGCCATCCGGAGCCAGGTGCTGATCGCCATCGAGGAGGCGGATGTCGTGCTGTTCCTCGTGGAGGCCGGGACGGGCATCACGGACTACGACGCCGAGATCGCCGATGTCCTGCGACGCTCCAAGAAGCCGGTTGTCCTGTGTGTCAACAAGGTCGACAGCGGCGACAAGATGTACGATGTGTACCAGTTCTATTCGCTCGGGCTCGGAGAAGTCGAGAGCATTTCGGCGGCCACCGGCTCCGGCACGGGTGACCTGCTGGACAAGATTCTCAAAGTGCTTCCTGCCGAGGATACCGTAGAGGAAGAGCGCACCGACATTCCGCGCATCACCATCGTCGGCCGCCCGAACGTGGGCAAATCTTCCCTCACCAACGCCCTTCTCGGCGAAGAGCGCAACATCGTGACGCCGGTCGCCGGGACCACCCGAGATTCCATCTCCACCTATTACAACAAATTCGGCCACGAATTCCTGATTGTCGACACGGCCGGCATCCGCCGCAAGGCGAAGGTCAACGAGGACCTCGAATTCTACAGCGTGATGCGTTCCATCCGCGCCATCGAACACAGCGACGTCTGCATCCTGATGATCGACGCCACGGCCGGGATGGAAGCCCAGGATATGAATATTTTCAATTTGATCGTCCGCAACCGCAAGGGCTGCGTCATCGTCGTCAACAAGTGGGACCTTTTCGAGAAGGATTCCAACACGATGAAGGAGTACACCAAGGCTCTCAAGGCCCGGATCGCGCCCTTTGACGATGTGCCGATCATCTTCACGTCCGTGCTGAACAAGCAGCGCATCATCGACGTGCTGAATGCTGCGGCCCACGTGTCGGAGAATATGGCCCGGAAGATTTCCACCTCTGAACTGAACGACGTGATGCTGCCGGAGATTGAAAATTATCCCCCTCCGGCCTGGAAGGGGAAATACGTGAGGATCAAGTATGTAACCCAGCTGCCGACGCGGACGCCGTCCTTTGCGTTCTTCTGCAACCTGCCGCAGTGGGTGAAGGATCCTTACAAGCGGTTCCTCGAGAACAAACTCCGTGAGCATTTCGACTTCACGGGCTGCCCGATGCAGATCTTTACGAGACAGAAATAAGGTACGTCTGCCCGGTCGCGTTCAGCATCCCCTTCACCATCGACAGGGGCAGGGTGACCGTGATGAACCCGGCCGCGTGGGGGGCGATGACGTACGGCGGATAGACGAAGACCAGGCCTTCCTCCGAGAAGTAGGGATCCGTTTCAGGGAGTTTGAACTCCGGGTCGGAGGCGTCGGGTACCTTGAAGAAGGTGTCGTCGCCGTAGTCTACGCGGAGTTTCTTGGCGAGGACGGCCTTGAGCTGCTTTTTCCCGTCCTTGGTGAACATATCCCAGGTGAAGCGGCGGCCGTCCGACTTGCGGAAGGTGACCTTCGTGTCGATGGCGTCGCCGTGGGCGTCTTCACTGGAATTGTATTCGCCGGTCTCGGCGTAAGTGATGATGTGTGAGGTCTCGTGGAAGCGGGAGAAATAGCGCGTGCACTGGAAGGTGATCTTGTCCTTTATCGCCTCCTTGATCTCCTTGTCGGCATAATAGTCGAACATCGCCTCGACGTCGTCGAGCGAGCCGGTCCAGCTGCCACCGAGGCTCTCGCTGATCCATTCGCGGATGGCGTTGCCGGTGACGGTCTCCCCGGACATCGGGTACTGGGCCCGGATGAGGTATTTGGTGTTTTTGCTGGTCTTTTCGACCCGGATTCCCCGGACGCCGACCCACATGCCGGTCTGGGCGGAGGCGGTCAGCGCAAGAAGGGACAGCACGATAATTGCAAGAATCTTTTTCATATCCTGTCTATGTTTCCGTAAAGATACGGATTTTATCTATATTTGTGGTATGAAATTGCAGAAATTCATCGCAATCATAGTCCTTGCTCTCTTGATGGGGGCGACGGCGGCTGCTCCGCGCCAGTCGCTCGGGGGTCTCAGCGTGACGGGATATTCCCTCGAATCTATCCGCCCGCAGTCCTTGCGCGGGCTTTCCGGGGCCGTCTCCGTCGGGGTACGCAATACCGGCAGTGACCGCACACTCCGCAACGTGAGCGCAGTCCTTTACAAGAGCGGCAAGAAGGTCGCACAGGGTCGCTGCTCCGACATCGTCCTGAAGTCCGGCACTTCCACTATCCGGGTCACCGGACAGGTGTCGCTGGCAGAGGGCGTTTCCCTTTTCACGGCGATGGCGGCCGCTCTTTCCTTCCATCCTTCTGAATATACGGCCGACGTCGTCTGCTCCGTGGTGGATGCAAACGGCCGGGCAGAGACGCTGGTGCGGCGGGGAATCCCGATCGGCAACTACATCAAGTGATTGTACTCTTCCAGGGCTTTTTTCAGGACGACAAGCGCTTTGGCAAGATCTTCCTTATTGAGAATATAGGCCATCCGGACCTGGTCGCGGCCTTCGCCGGGATCGGTGTAGAAGCCGGCGCCGGGGGCCATCATAATTGTTGACCCTTCCCACTGGAAGTCGGTGAGGCACCATTTGCAGAACTTCTCGGCATCATCCACCGGGAGTTTGACCATCACGTAGAAGGCACCCATCGGGGTCGGGGCGTAGACGCCTTCGATCTTGTTGAGCCCGTCGATGAGGAAGTTGCGGCGGCTGAGGTATTCCTCGTACACTTCATCCATATATTCCTTGGGTGTCGAGATGGAGGCCTCGGCGATGATCTGCCCCACGAGCGGCGGGCTGAGACGCGCCTGGCAGAATTTCATCACGGCTTCGCGGACTTTGCGGTTCTTGGTGATGAGGGCGCCGATGCGGATGCCGCATTCGCTGTAACGCTTGGAGACGGAATCCACCAGCACGACATTCTCTTCGATCCCTTCGAGGTGGAAGGCGGAGATGTAGGGCTGCTTGGTGTAGATGAATTCGCGGTAGACCTCGTCGGAGAAGAGGAAGAGATTGTGGTCGCGGACGATGTCGCGGATCTGCAACATCTCCTTGCGGGTGTAGAGGTAGCCGGTCGGATTGTTGGGGTTGCAGATGAGGATGGCTTTGGTGCGCGGGGTGATCTGCTTCTCGAATTCCTCCACAGGGGGAAGGCGGAATCCATCCTCAATGTTGGTCTTGACGCTCTTCACCACAGCTCCGCAGCTGATGGCGAAGGCCATATAGTTGGCGTAGGACGGATCGGTCACGACGATTTCGTCGCCCGGGTCCAGGCAGGCCATATAGGCGAACATAATGGCTTCGGACCCGCCGGCGGTGATGATGATCTCGTCGGGGGAGAGGTCGATGCCGTATTCGGCATAGTAGCTCACGAGTTTGGTCCGGAGCGAAATATGGCCCTGGGAGGGGCTGTATTCGAGGATGTCCCGGTCGATGCTTTTGAGGGCGTCGAGGCCGCAACCCGGGGTTTTGATGTCGGGCTGGCCGATGTTGAGGTGGTAGATGTTGACGCCGTTGCGACGGGCGGCCTCTTCGTATTTGGCGAGTTTGCGAATCGGGGAGAAGGGCATGTTCTGCGCCCTCTGGGAAATGTCGGGTTTCATCGTAGGAGGTCTTCAAGTTGGACGGAGCCGGAAGTCTTGTCGTCGCGGTATTTGACGATGACGGGGCAGTAGAGGTGGACGCCGCTTTCGAGGGCTTTGCCGCCGCGGACGATGGGTTTGGAGCCGCTGACGACCACGGCACCCCGCGGGACGACGATGCGGCCGTCTTCGTTGCGACGGATGAATTCGCCGGTGGTGGCGTCGAAGATGGCGGTGGAAGAGGTGATGATGACGCCCGAGGCGATCACGGCGCCTTCCTGCACGATGGTGCCTTCGTAGATGCCGCAGTTGCCGCCGATGAAGGCGCCGTCCTCGATGATGGTCGGGAGGGCGCCGGCTGGCTCCAGGACGCCGCCGATCTGGGTGGAGGCGGAGATGTGGATGTGTTTGCCGACCTGGGCGCAGGAGCCGATGGTGACGTGGGAATCGACCATCGTGCCCTCATCCACGTAGGCGCCGGCATTGATATAGGCCGGGGGCATCACGATGGCGCCCTTGGCGACGTAGGCGCCTCGCCGGATGCTCGTGCCACCGGGAACGATCCTGACACCGTCTTCGGCGGTGAATTTCCGGACCGGGAAGGTCCCCTTGTCGAAGAAGGAGAACTGCCCCTCCGACATCTCCAGGATATTCCCCAGCCGGAATCCGGCCAGAATGACTTTCTTGATGTCAACGTTGACGACCCACTCTCCGTCGATCTTCTCGGCAACGCGGATCTCGCCCCGTTCCAGGGCATCCATCACATCGTTAAACTGCTGCAGGGTTATTTCTTCCATATTAAAACTCTTTCAAAAAATCAGTTGTATCGTTATTTAAATAAGTCAATTAACACTTTTTCCATAATAGCTTCCGTGGCGTCCGTGGCGGGGACGAGGGGGAGGCGGAGGGAGTTTTCCATCAGGCCGAGCTGGGCCATCGCGGCCTTGCCGGGGATGGGGTTGGGCTCGATGAAGAGGACGCGGAAGAGCTCGGAGAGGCGTGCGTTGAGGGCCTCGGCGGTCTGCCAGGCTTCCTGCGTGCCGGCTTGTCCCTTTAGGGCGGCGTGGACGAACTGGACCATCTCGACCGGGGCGACGTTGGAGGCGACGGAGATGACGCCGTCGGCGCCGGCTTTCATCAGTTTGAGCGTGTCGTCATCGTTGCCGCTGAGCACCGTGAAGTCTTCGGGCCTGTCCCTGAGGATGGCGAGGATCTGGTCGATCTTGCCCGAGGCCTCCTTGATGCCGACGATGTTGGGGACGTCGTGGGCCAGCTGGAGGGTGGTTTCTGCCTCGATGTTGCTTCCGGTACGGCCGGGGACGTTGTAGAGGATAATCGGCTTGTCGGTCTCGGAGGCGATGGTCTTGAAGTACTCGTAGATGCCTCTCTGGGGCGGCTTGTTATAGTAGGGGACGACCACGAGGAAGGCGTCGGCGTCGGGCAGGAGGCGAATGTTGGCCAGCGTACCGGGGACGGAATTGGTCCCGACGCCGACGACGATTTTCCGCCCTTCGGCGTGCTCCCGGGCGGTTTCAAGCACGGCCCGCTTCTCGTCGTCTGAGAGCGTCGGCGTCTCGCCCGTCGTGCCGAGCGGTACGAGGAAATCCATCCCGGCCTTTACCTGCCGCTCCACATTGGCGGCGAAGGTGGCGAGATCCACCCTGCCTTCCTTGAACGGGGTAAACATTGCCGTCCCGCAGCCCTGAAAGATTCGTTGTTCCATATTTAATCTACAAAACTTAAGTATCGCAAGTCTCCACCCCGTGCATTTTCTCGCCTTTCCGGCTCTAAATGCGGTAGTTTCACTCAAATGCGAAACTTGAATTACAAAATTAAAAAAAAATTGTGTTTTTTACCACCATTGTGTCGATAACCCTCCAAGCGTTCGGAGGGTTATCGACGAAAAAGGCTCAAATCGTCGACAACCACCCAGTTGTTCGGAGGGTTATCGACAGTTAAGGAGGAGGGGTGGTTCGATAGTCCGGGAGGAGGGCGGTTAGAGCAGTTCGCTGAATTCGTGCACGCCGGTGAGGCCTTCGGTCATCAGGGCGGCGGCGACGGCGCCGGCGGCGAGGCCTTCCCGGGAGAAGGCTTCGTGTGTGAAGGTGAGTTTGTCGCAGCCCGACTCGAAGGTGACCGTGTGGATCCCGGGGACTTCGCCTTCGCGGTGTGCGGTGATTTCCGGCGTGACTCCGAGAGCGTCCTCCACAAGGCGACCCAGTACCTTGGCCGTGCCGGAAGGGGCATCCAGCTTGTGGATATGGTGTGTCTCCTCGATGGCGGGCGTGTAGCCCTGGCCTTTAAGCATTCCCGCGGCGCGGGTGACAGCTGCGTAGAGGGCGTTGACTCCGAGGGAGAAGTTGGAGGCGTAGATGAGCGGCGTGCCGGCCTCCTCGAAAGCCTTGCGGACCTCGGGCAGGAGGTCGCTCCAGCCGGTGGTCCCGACGACGGCCGCCTTGAAATGCTGCGCGATGAAGGGGTAGTTTTTCCGGAAGGACTCCGGCCAGGTGAAATCGATGCAGACACACTCCTTTGCGAGCGCCGGGTCGACGGCGGTGATATCCTCGCTCGCCAGGGCGATCTCAATGCCCCTCCGCTGCAGTTCCTTTTCGACCATATGGCCCATCCGGCCGTATCCACTAATGATGACTTTCATAGTAACTTAAACATTTTAATGTACTGCTCGACGGCCTGTTCCAGGTCGCGGACGAGGATGTGCTCGTCGTCGCGGTGGGCGACGCGGATGGAGCCCGGCCCGCAGATGATCTTATGGGCGAAGTTCGTGAGATGCGGGGCGTCGCTCCCGAACGCAGCCGGTGCCGTCTCAAACCCCGGCAGCGTCATATACTCCGCGGGCGTGTCGCCGCCGATGGCTTCGACGACTACGCCCTCCCGTACCACCATCCTGTCATCCAGTGCACCCTTTCCGTCATTCCGGGCTTGACCCGGAATCTCTTCCATCCACCGCTGCACCTTCTCGTCGCTGACGAAGGTAGTGCGGAAGTAGAGACGGCAGGTGAGCTGCGCGGAGAGGATGTTCTGCGGATTGTCGCTGGAGAGGCGGCCGATGTTCCAGGTGGTCTCGCCGAGGATGGGGTCGAGGCCGAAATCGACGGCCTTCAGCGCATTGTAGAATTCGACGAAGGCGTCGACGGCGCTGTGCCCGAACTGCGGGTAACCCGAATGGAAGGCTTCTCCCTTGAAGGTCAGCTGGTAGGCTTTGGTGCCCTTGGAGGCGGAGACCATTTTGTTCTCTGTGGGCTCCCCGATGATGAGGTACGGAGCTCGGAAATCGGTCTTGGCGAAGGCTTTGGCGCCCCAGGAGCCGGTCTCCTCGCCCGTGACGAGAAGCAGGCCGAAGTCCGTGCAGCCCTCGTCAGCAAGCCGGCGGCAGGCCGTGAGCATCGCGAAGAGCTGCCCCTTGGCGTCGCAGGCACCCCGGCCCCGGATGACGGCGGCCTCCTGCGGGTCGCAGGGCGTGCCGTCCTCCCGCTGGAACGTGGGCGGAATGTACGGAGGCACGGTGTCGACGTGCGTGCAGAATACGACGCGGGGCGTGCCCCAGGTCAGTAGGAGGAAGGGAGATTCCTTCGCTTCGCTCGGAATGACAGAGGATCCGCTCGATCGCAGCCACGCCATCATCTCATCCTCGTGGCCCGAGGTGGAGTCGATGGAGAGCATCTCCTGAAAAAGTTTTAAATCCAGCATATATCCATTCAAATTTGGTCCCGGCAATCAGTCTCTTGGCGGTCTTCCCTCAGTATCAAGAACGGCAACTTCCGCAAATTTCGCTGTATTGGTAATCAGTCTCCCAGCCAGCCGTTTTGGAGGAGTACTTCGGCGATCTGGACGGCGTTAGTGGCGGCGCCTTTGCGGATGTTGTCGCTGACACACCAGAAATTCAGGCCGTTCTCGATCGAGGGGTCGCGGCGGATGCGTCCGACGAAGACGTCATCCTTGCCCCAGGCGTAGAGGGGCATCGGGTAGACGTTGTTCGCGGGGTCGTCCTGGAGGGTGACACCGGGCATTTCCGCGAGCAGGAGGCGGACTTCCTCCAGCGTGAAGGGCCGGAGGAATTCGACGTTGACGCTCTCGCTGTGCCCGCCTTCGACCGGCACCCGGACCGTGGTGGCCGAGACGCCGATGGAGGCATCTCCGAGGATCTTGCGGGTCTCATTGACCATTTTCATCTCCTCCTTGGTGTAGCCTGTCTCGAGGAATGAATCGATATGCGGGAGGATATTGAGGTCGATGGGATGGGGATAGAAGGTGCCCTTGCCACCGGCCCGCTCGGTTTCGAGGTCGCGGATACCTTTCATTCCGCTGCCCGTGACGCTCTGGTAGGTGGAGACGACAATCCGCTTGATGCCGAATGCCTTGTGCAGCGGCGCGAGCGCCATCACCATCTGGATGGTGGAGCAGTTGGGGTTGGCGATGATCCGTGCCTCCCGGCGAAGGTCGCCAGGGTTGATCTCCGGCACGACGAGCGGTACGTCGGGATGCATTCTCCAGAAAGAGGAATTGTCTACGACGTAGCATCCGGCTTCCGCGAACTTCGGAGCCAATTCGCCCGAGGCGGCACCCCCGGCGCTGAAAATCGCGACGGCCGGCTTCGCGGCAATGGCCTGCTCCGGTGATACCACCGTCCATTCCTTCCCGAAGGCCTTCACCTTGCGGCCGTATGAACGCGGCGAGGCAACCGGGAAGAGTTCCGTTACGGGGAATCCCCGCTCTTCCAATACTTCCAACATTTTGGAGCCTACCAGTCCCGTGGCTCCGACGACTGCAACTTTCATATCTATAAATTTTCGTCCAAGTTTTTGGCCGATTTCTTGGACAGTCGGCTGTTTTTTGTCGTGTTATCCAAGAATTTGCCGTTTTTCTTGGATGGCTGCTGGCGTCGTCCAAGTTTTTGGCCGTTTTCTTGGACGACGGTGCCGTGCGTCACCGCAGGATATCGTTCAAAATGCTCGATGCGGCCTGGCGGGCACCTTCACCCGCGCCCTGGATCACCAGCGGGTAGGGGTGGAAGGCACTTTGGACGATGATGGCGTTTTCCGTGCCCCGGAGATGATAGGCGGGGTGGGAGGCTTCGACATCGGCCATCCGGATGCAGGCCCGGTAGCCCGTTCTGGCGGATGCGTCCCGCTCGATCGAGGCGACGAAGCGCCTCCGGCATCCTTTCGCCGCCGCCCTTTCAAAGGCCTTGGCGAAAACGGGTTCCATCCCTTCCAGCGCCTTGTAGAAGGCTTCCAGATCGAGATGGTCGAGCGGCTCGGGGATCAGTGGGGTCACCTCCACATCGGCTTCTTCAAGAGGAAGGCCGGCTTCGCGACCCAGGATCAGGATCTTGCGGAGGGCATCCCGGCCGTCGAGGTCCTGGCGCGGGTCGGCTTCCGTGAGACCGCTCTCCTGCGCCTTGCGGAGCAGGCGGGCGAATGAGGGACCGCCCGGGGTGTATTCGCCGAGAATCTGGTTGAGCGTACAGGATACCACGGCTTCGATCGAGATGACCTCGTCGCAGGTATTGGCTCCACGGGAGATGGACTCCAGGATGGGCAGGGCGGCGCCGACCGTCGTTTCGTAGCGGAAGAAGACGCCATTCTGCAGGGCCGCGGCCTTCATCGCCGCGTATTCCACGAAGGGAACAGCCAGCGACCGGCGGTTGGACGACACGACGTGCAGCCCGGCCTCCATCAGCGCCGTGTAGCTATGGTAAATATCCGTACTGTCGGTGCAGTCCACAAACACGGCCCCCTTCGGCGCCACGCGGAGCACCTCCTCTACAAATCCGGTTTTCTCCGTCATTCCAGGGCTTGTCCCTGGAATCTCCCCCAGCGCCTGCAAAGCCTCCTCCGGCCGGATTCCGGACAACCGCACCGCATAGCGGCGGCTGTCGGCGATGCCAAGGATACGGAGCGCCTTGCCAGTGCGTTTCTCCACCGTCTCGCGGGAACGGCCGATAAGGTCGACGAGCGCTTTCCCGACGGCACCGGCACCGGCGATAAAGAGGTCGACCGTGTCGACGGGCGCCGTCTCGAAGAATTCCCGGTGAATGGCGATAAGCGCCGCGTTCTCGACGCTTTCTTTTACGTCGGCCTCGACGCCGCGCTCCGTGCAGCGAACCTGCTTCGGGGCAATGCCCTCAGCCCGGAGAATCTTCTCCAGCCGTGCCGCCGCATAGTGGATGGCAGCAGCGTTCTCTCCGGAGGCCATGCCTGTCGTGTGTGATGAAAGCGTCCCGTCGCCACTGCAGGTCAGGTAGATCGTATGGTCTTTGGCGCTCACGCCCAGCCATTCGGCTACCCCGGTGGAGGGTGCGGCCGAAATGACCGTACCTGCCTCTGAAGGACAGAAGGTGTTGAGGATATGAATGGGAATCCCGGCCTCCATTGCCGGCTTGACGGCCGGCGCATAAAGCACCTTGGCACCGCGAAGGGCCAGGGTCTCTGCATCGCCGTAGCTTAGGAAAGGGATGGTCCGGGCGGCAGGCACCTTGCGGCGGTCGGCTGTCATCATCCCGGGGACGTCGGTCCATTTGCAGAGTGCATCGGCCCCGGCCGCCGCCGCGTAGAGGGCGGCGCTGTAGTCGGAACCGCCCCGCCCGAGGGTCGTAACGCGACCGTCCGGCGTACCGGCGATGAATCCGGGTGCAACAAAAATATCGATGTCAGGATCCTGTACGGCCTCCAGGATGCGGCGATACGTTTCCTCAATTTGACCGTCTACAATCAGTTTCCGTGAATCTATCCATCGGGTCCGGAATCCTTCGGCGGAGAGTTTCCGTGCCAGGATCCGGGTGGAGAAGAGTTCTCCGAAGGTTACTTTTTCTTCATCGGGAGCGGCAAGCATCTCATCGAAAAGGCTGCGGATCTCGTCCGAAGCGGCTTCCCGCTCGGCGCCGGTAAAGAGCCGCCGGATAATGCCGAGGTGCCGCTCCAGGAGGGCGGCGGCCTCCGGCCGGGAGGACGGCGCAATCCCATCCGCGATAGCGAGCAGGGCGTCCGTGCAACCTCCGATGGCCGAACCGACGACAATCAACCGTCCTTCCCGTGCCTTGATCCCGATAATGTCGAGCACGCGGGAAGTGGCCGTTGCATCCGCCACCGACGATCCGCCGAATTTGTAGACGCTGATCATTCGTTCATGCTTCTTTCAATCTTGCAAATATAACCTAAATTCCTGTTCTGCACAATACCTGCGCGCCTACCTGTCCGTGTCGATGTGTGGGTAGGTTTGTAAGAGAAAACAATTTCGTTTATATTTGTAAACCGAAAAATCATATTGCATCATGGACATTATATCAGAATTGCTTTCGGGCCTGGGGAATCTTTTCAAAAAGAAAGTTACCCAGGCGGTCACCAACAAGACCAAAACCTATACGTTCAATACCCTTCCGCGCACGCTTGCGGAGTTCAAAGCCTTGCCGGAGGCTACCCTGACGGATGTGTATGCCGTTGCGGCGCTCTCCCTGCTGGCCCTTACCCGCTGGCAGGACGACCGCGACGAGAGCATCGCGATGCTCAATTACCTCAAGGGCCCCGATCCGCTCAATCCGATGGGGATCCAGCAGATTTCCGACCGCTTTATGGACGGCAAATTCTACAAGGTGAATTCCTTCTTCGAGGGCGCTACTCCGGAAAATCAGTACACCCCAGCAATGCCTTACCGGATCAAGGTCACCTCCAACCCCTATTCCTTCAGCGAAAACTGGGCGACGCTGTACCTTCACTCGGGCGGTGCCGACAGTCCCCGGCCCCTCAAACTCCGCAAGAAACCTTCCACGGGTCAGTGGTTCCTCGTAGAGCTCCACTATCTCAGCGACATCCGCATCCCTACCGCCATCGACAAATGGGCATAAAACAACTACGCTATATGAAACGAATTCTTACCTTTACTCTGGCGCTGGCTGCAGGTGTGGCCTGCTCCAATCAGGCCAATTATTCCCTCACCGGCAAGACGGCCTCGGAAGACGGGCTCGCCGTCTACCTCGTCGACAACCTTACCGGCGAAACCCTTGACAGCACTATCGTCGAAGGCGGCGCCTTCACGCTCAGCGGCAAGGCCGGGAAGGACGCGCTGCTCTATGTTGCCGAAGAAGGCGCCGACTGGCGGACCCTTTTCTTCAACGACGGCACCCCCATCGCGCTCGACCTCATTGACACGGCGATGACGGCTTCTCCGCTTAACGAGAAGCTTCTTGCCTCCGATAAGGCTTTGACGGACAAGTATATGGAGCTTATTAAAGTCAGCCGTCTCGGCAAGACCGCGGAGACCGCCGAGGAGCGCGTCGCTGCCAACGAGCGTCTCGGGGAGCTTTATGAGGAATATTCCGATCTCCTGAAAAACATCCTTGAGGAGAACCGCGACAACCTCCTTCCGGCCGCCTTTATGGACCAGTTGCTGGAAGAGATCGAGGACGACTCCGTCGAGAATCCTTACGACGAGAAATACGCCTACGCCCGCCATCCCTATGCGAAGGAGTGCAAACGGCAGTACGATGAGCAGAATGCAAAATGGGCGGCCATCAACGAGGCCAAGCAGAAGGTGATCGGCCAGCCGTTTATCGACCTGGAGGAGCCGGATGTGGACGGCAATCCTCACAAGCTGAGCGAATATCTCGGCAAAGGCAACTGGATCCTGGTGGATTTCTGGGCCTCCTGGTGCGGCCCCTGCCGGGCCGAAATGCCCAATGTCGTCGCAGCCTACGAGCAATATCACGCCAAGGGATTCGACGTCGTCGGTCTCTCCTTCGACAATGACAAGGAGGCCTGGAAGCAGGCCATCGTCGACCTCAAGATGCCGTGGATCCACCTGAGTGACCTCAAGGGGTGGCAGACGATCGCTTCCGATACCTACAACGTCAAATCCATCCCCGACAACATTCTTGTTGATCCGGAAGGCAAAATCGTCGCCCGGGGGCTGCGGGGGGCGGATCTGCTGACGAAGTTAGCAGAGGTTTACGGGGAATAGATTCCAGGGGTTGGAGGAGGTGACCTCGTAATAGAAGGGGCCGTATTTCGCCCGGTTGAAGACGGGCGTCTGTGCGGCTGCGGAAGCCGAAAGGCACAAGGCAGCCAAAGCGGTCAAAAACGGATTCATAGGGCGCCGAGAAGGGTGGTTACGAAGATTTCCTTTTCTTCCGGGGTGAGGAACTGGACCTCGATGGGTACCTGGAACAGGCGCTGTTTGATTTCGAGCGTGGTTTTGGGGTTGCCTTTGAGGCGGGCCGCGTCTTTTTCCGTCGTGCAGATGAGGGCGGTCGGGGAAGCCTTGATGGCCTTCCCGAGGGCGCGGAGATCCCGTCCGGTGAAGCGGTGATGATCCGGGAAGGAAAAACGCCGGATAATTTTATAGGTATCGGAGAGATAGCTTCTCAGGACGTTATCCTTGGCGATGCCGGTGAAGAGAATTAGCCGTTTGGCGTAAGTAAATCGGGAATCCGCCTCTTCAAAAACGGGCTCCATCGGCTTGTAATCCACCGTGGTGAAAAGGAGGGTCTGCTCCTTGCCTGTGGCCGAGCGTCCTTTGCAGGTAACGGGACTGTAAGCGGCCACGCCAAGGCTCTCTGCCCATTTCCCCTTCTCCCATTCGTCCAAGTAGGAAGGGCACTTGGTGACGATCAGAATGTCGGCATCCCGGGTTCTTTCCGGAAGATCCCTGAGGCGGCCCAATGGGAGCAGCTTGTCTTTGTGCAACGGGCGGTTGTAGTCGACGAGGACGATGTTGATGTCGGCCTTGAGGGCCCGGTGCTGGAAGGCGTCGTCCAAAACGATGATATCGGCGCGGGGAATGGTCTTGTCGATGCACCGGCGCGCTTTCTTGGAAGTCTCCAGTTCGTCCGGATGAGAAAGGAAATGGCAGCCTTCCACGCGGTCCTCATCGACGGTAACCGTGACGATCGGCAATTTTCCGGCGATCTGGACGGGCTCGTCGCCGTAAAGATCGGCATTGGTGGCATCCCAGGGGACCTTCTGGAAGCCCTTGGTGGTGCGCTTGTAGCCCCGGGAAAGGACGGCGATGTTGCTGTATCCCCACTTGTCGCTTTCCAGCAGAATCCGGAGAATCATCTCCGTATGCGGGGTCTTCCCCGTTCCGCCGGCAGTAATGTTGCCGATGCAGACGGTGGGCACCTCCGCCTTCACGGATTTCTTCCATCCTTTGTCGTAAAACCGGTTTCTCAGCTTAAGCGCCAGCCAGTAGGGGAACAGCAGTATCTTGTCGATCATCGCAAAAAAATATTCTGACAAAGGTAGTTAAAAAAGCAATTTTTTACAATTGTCTGATTAACTCCAAGAGTAGGGTTTGAGAAACTTCCGGATCTTCGATCCTCCATCCCTCCCACAGTCTCCGACTGCGGGCCCCTCCCGTTCACGTGGCCACGGGCGGCCACGGTTTTCAAACCCTACTCTTTGCGTCAATCAGACGATAAAAGAGAATTTATATTCCGTACACCGAAGTTTCCTCCAGGTCGGGGGCGTCGCCCCAGCGGAGGGCGATGTAGTCGAGGGTGTCGCGGATTTCGGCGGGGTCGGTGGTGGTGACGAGTTTGATGCGGGTTTCTTTGAAGTCGCGGAGGCCTTTGAAGTAGCAGCTGAGGTGGCGGCGCATCTCGAAGACGCCCGTCACAGGGCCTTTCAGCGCCAGCGAGAGTTCGAGATGGCGCTTGGCGAGGGCGACGCGTTCGCGGACGCCCGGGGCGGGCATCGGGACGCCGGTGTCGAGCAGCTGGCGGATCTCGGTGAAAATCCAGGGACGGCCGAAGGAGGCGCGGCCGACCATAATGCCGTCGACGCCGTAGTGGCTAAAGGCCTCCTGGGCCTTCTCTGCGCTGTTGATATCGCCATTTCCGATGATCGGGATGTGCATCCGGGGGTTGTTTTTGACCGCTCCGATGAGCGTCCAGTCGGCTTTGCCCTTGTACATCTGACAGCGTGTGCGTCCGTGGATGGTGAGGGCGGCGATGCCTACATCCTGCAGGCGCTCGGCAAGTTCTACGATGATCTTGGACTGGTCGTCCCAGCCGAGGCGGGTCTTGACCGTGACGGGCTTTCCGACGGCCTCCACCACCGCCCGGGTGATGGCGACCATCTTGTCGGGATCTTTCATCATCCCGCTTCCGGCGCCCCGCCCGGCGATCTTGGAGACCGGGCATCCGAAGTTGATGTCGATGATGTCGGCTCCGTGCCCGCCGGCAATCTCCGCGGCGCGGTCCGCCATCCGGGCGGCGTCTACCATCGCCTCGGGGATGCTTCCGTAGATTTGGATTGCAATCGGAGCTTCCTCGTCGGAAGTGACCATCTTCGCGATGGCCTTCTTTGCATCCCGGATGAGTCCATCGGAGGAGATGAACTCCGTATAGACCATCGCGGCGCCCGCCTCCCGGCACAGGATACGGAAGGACGCGTCCGTTACGTCCTCCATCGGAGCCAGCAGCACCGGCCGCTCTCCGAGGTCTATGTTCCCGATTTTCATACTGCAAAATTACGCCAATTTGAAAAACTACGCAAACCATCCTTGTCGCCGGGTGTTACCAACGGTCCAAAGAATGGGACGATGGTGACAAAAACGGGCCGTTTTTGCTACTACCCTGCCAAATTTTGGGACGATAGAAACAGTAGGGAACTGATTTTTCGGCGATCGGACTAATTTCGCCGGATTTTATGTACATTTGTATCCAACAACATCGTGCGCTTATGAAAGAGATCAAAACCATCGGAGTACTCACGTCGGGCGGGGATGCGCCCGGAATGAATGCGGCCATCCGCGCCGTGACGCGCTCGGCCATTTTCAATGGCTGGCGGGTGATGGCCATTTACCGCGGCTGGCAGGGACTCATTGACGACGAGATCGTCGAATTCACTTCCTCCTCGGTGAGCAACACCATTCAGCGGGGCGGCACCATCCTCAAAACGGCTCGGAGTCAGGAATTCCTTACCAAGGCAGGGCGGGAAAAGGCTTACGCCAACATCCGCAAGCACGGCATCGACGCCCTGGTCGTCATCGGTGGCAACGGGTCGCTCTCCGGTGCCCAGGAGCTTGCCAGTGAGCACGACATTCCCGTTATCGGCCTTCCCGGCACCATCGACAACGACCTCTACGGCACCGACTCCACGATTGGGTATGACACCGCCCTCAACACCATTATGGACTGCGTCGACAAGATCCGCGACACCGCCAACTCCCACGATCGCATCTTCTTCGTGGAGGTGATGGGGCGCGATGCGGGCTTCTTGGCGCAGAACAGCGCTATTGCGGCGGGTGCCGAAGCGGCCATCATTCCCGAAGGGCAGACCGACGTCGACCAGCTGGCCGAATTCATCGGAAGGGGCGTCCGCAAAAGCAAGAACAGCTCGATCGTCATCGTCTCCGAAAGCCAGAAAGACGGCACCGGCGGCGCGCTCTACTACGCCGACCGCGTCCGCAAGGAGTACCCGCAGTACGACGTCCGCGTCACCATCCTCGGTCATCTCCAGCGGGGCGGTGTCCCGACCGCCTATGATCGCATCCTTGCCTCCCGACTCGGCTACGCCTCCATCGAGGCCCTCAAGGAGGGGCAGCGCAACATTATGGTCGGCATTCGCAACGACGAGATCGTCTACGTTCCCATTAGTCGCGCGGTCAAGTGGGACAAGCCCATCGCCCGCGAGCTGATTGACGTGCTCTCGGTGCTGTCAATCTGATAAGTTATGGGCAGGTTTCTCCGGACAGGCTACAGGTCTTTGTCCGAGAAGACAGATAAGCGGTTCCTGCCTTGCTCATGCCGTATAGATTGTGACATCGACACATACCGCAAGGCGGATGCCACCTTCTGGGTCGGCTCCGTCAAGAAGGGGACGACCGTGAAGGTCGAGCAAATCAGTTCTGAGTTTGTCTTTGGCGCTTCGGCCTTCAACTGGAACCAACTTGGCACCCCTGAAGCGAACGCCCGCTATCGGGAACTCTTCGGTACCCTTTTTAACCGTGCAACAGTGCCGTTTTATTGGAAGGATTTCGAGCGGAAGAGTGGATCTCCCCGCTATGAAGAGTCGGTCATAGATACGGAAAAATGGTGGAACGATCCTTCCGACCCGATGCAGCAGCCCCACTGGCGCCGTCCCGCGACCGATTCCATTGTGGACTGGTGTGTCGACATTGCCGCTGGGAAGCACCTGGACGCATCGCAAAAACTGGTCGAGCCTTCCACCATCCGTCCCTTCTTTGAGAAACTTGGCGCCTTCGGTATTCCGACCTGCCTGAGCGAGATTACCATCACTTCCGCGGCTTCAAGGGAACCTACCGCATTACCTGGACCGACCGCGGTGGGCAGGTCCGAGTGAAGGAGTTGGAAGTGAAATAATTGAATAATCTAAAAAAAAAGGATTATCTTTGCGGAACTAAATATTAGGTCATCTATGAAAAAAACAAATCTTCTGTCTTATGTTTCGCCCAGTGTGAGGGTGGCTCCTTTCCAGATGGAGTACAGCTTCACCCTTTCAGCGATTGTTCCCGGCGCAGGCATCGATGATGCCGAAGAAGAAGAATGGACCGTTTCCTAAAATGAGAAGTGCGATGAAAAAGACTTTGCTTTTCGCCGCCTTCGCCGCGGCCCTCATCTTCTCCGTTTCCTGCAATAAGGAAGCCCGTAACGATGTTCCCGAGCAGCCCGCTCTGCGCACCGTAACCTTCAATGCCATCTCTCCCGAGACCAAGACGGTCTTCGGCGACAAGAGCGGCACCAAGTATCCCGTCCTTTGGCAGACGGGTGATAAGATCTGTCCCTCGTTCAATTTCTCGGCTGTCTCGTCCGATAACTATATTACGGTCGAACCATCCTCTGATGGCAAGAGCGCGAGTTTTGAAGGAAAGTTTACCGAGGCGGAGTCTTATCAGTTTATCTTCGTGAGCCCTGCGGCTGTTTTCAAATCCGTCAACAAGACGAACAGGACTGTTATGGTGGAGTTCCCCTCTGGCCAGACCTCGACGGCTGCCTCTCCTGATCCGGCAGCCCAGATCCTCTATGCCAATACCGGCGCGTTGACCGAAATTCCCGATCCGTTCAATGTGAATTTCTCTCATCTTGCCGCGTATCTTCATCTGCAGTTCACCAATGTCAATCTTGGCGAGGCTGTTGTACAAGCTGTCAATGTTACGAACGAGGACTATCCGCTTGCCGGTCGTATTTTCTACAATATCGACACGGACACTTTTGAAGCAAACACGGTGTTCCATACCATCGCCGTTGCTACCAATACGCTCACGGATGTCTGGTGCGCGCTGTGCCCTGCCGACTTCTCCGGCAAGCAGATGACCATCGCCATTTCGACCGACAAGGGTACATTGACAAAGACTGTTACGCTGCCCGCCAGCGCCAATCTCACCCGCGGAAAAATTGCAAAATTCTCCGTGGATATGACCGGTGTCGATATCAAAGCTCCTGTGGTGTACAAGGCGATCACTGCAGTCAGTGATCTTAATGTCGGCGACAAGGTGATCATTGCCGCTGCCGGTGTTGATCAGCCGTTTGCCATGAGTACGGGCCAGAACACCAACAACCGTTCTGCGGCTGGAGTTACCAAGACGGAGACGGAGATCGTCAACCCGATTGAAACAGTTGAAATCTTCGAAGTTAAGGATGGCGTCATCCCCGGCCATTATGCCTTCAAGGCCACTGGAACTGAGAATCCCGGTTATATCTATGCCGGAAATCAGGCTTCCAGCGGAAGCAACATTTTGCAGACAAAGGCCACGATGGGCAACGACGCGAGCTGGGCTGTCTCCATTGACGACGTCACCGTAGGCGATAAGACTTGGGAGAACGCGACAAGGATGTTCGCGGATATTCCTTCTAACGGAAGAGGACTGCTTCGTTTCAATGCCAATGACAAATTGTTTGCCGCATATGGAAACGGGACCACCCAGGAAGCGATCAAGCTTTATCGCCTGGATGAGCCTGCCGGTCTGCATTTCAATGCGACTCTGCCTGACGGAAATGCAATTTCCGCCGCGGCTCAGGACGTTACGGTCTATGTTTGGGGTAATACGCCCTGGACGGCTTCTGCCACCGGCGGTGCAACCTTGAGCGCAGCTTCCGGTACGGGCAACTCCGTCCTTACCCTTTCCGTCCCCGAGAACACCGACACGCAGAACACCAAGTCCTTCTCTGTCACCGTCACCACGACTGCCGCGGTCGCTACGCAGTCCTACACGCTGAATATCACCCAGGCCAAGAAGATCGACGCCGGCGGAGATCCGGTTAAAGTGTATTCCTTCTTCCTGGAATCTGCGGGCAACAATCTTGGTTCGAACGGAACCTATGCCGGCAGTTGCGATGTTGCCATCAGCAATATTACCTGGAACGTTACCGGTGTCAGCAACTCCGGTGATTACGCCGGCTGGCGTCTTGGCGGCAAGAGTATTTCAAATACTACCCGTGCCATTTATTCGAAGACGGCGCTTGCTGCAGAGGTGACGAAGGTTGTGATCTCTCACTCCAGAATGAATATTACGATGAATTCATTCACTTTCAGCGTACATAGTTCAGCTGCAGACGCGGCCAGCGGCTCGAATCCGGTCGCATCTTTTACTGCGACGGTCAATGTGGGTACACAGGATGCTCCTGCGACGAATACATTCGAAAAAGCGGATGATACTTCGTGGGCAGGATGCTTCTACAGGATAGCATACAATGTTACCAATACTACCACCAGCAACAAGTACGTCGAATTCCGCGGTATTGAGATGTGGGGCTACCCTGCTGATTAGCGAGTAACACCGGCATCCTTGCCGTTGATATTTACAAAACGTCCGGGCCTTGCGAAGGGCCCGGACGTTCTTTGTTTAAGAATATTGTGCCCTACTCCACCCGGCCGGTATAGTCATCGACGGCGGATTTGCCGAAGGGCTGGGCGAAGAATTTTTCCGCGGCCTTTTTGATCTCATCTTTCCAGGGCTGGGGACCGCCGGCCCGCTGGACGACCCACATCTTGAGCTGCTTTTTGTGCCAGTTGACGGTGCATTGGGTGCCCCAGGCGCCGCCGTGGCCGAACCACGCGTCCTCGGAATCGACCTTGGGGGCCGTCAGGCCGAGGGAATATCCTTCCATATCGGCCGGGCGGGTTGAGACGGCCAGAAGGGTCTTGACGGTTTCTTCCTTCAGGATGCGGACGCCGTTGTCGCCGACGCCCAGGTTCATCAGCATTTTGTAGAATTTGATCTGGTCCTCCGCTGTCGTCCACAGTCCGGCGCCGGCGGATGCGAATACGTGGGAATCGTTGTATGGACGCTGCTGATTGCCCATTTCTTCACGCCACTCGGCGGGCGCATTCTCTTTGTACTGATAGAGCTCGATCTTGTTTTTGATCTGCTTGTCGGTGGGCCAGAACCAGGTGGATTTCATCCCCAGCGGATCCAGGACTTCCTTCTTGAGATATTCCTCCCACTTCATTCCGGTAATGGTTTGGACAATGGCGGCGCCGATGTCGATGCCCGTATTGGAATACCGGATGGCCGTTCCTGGCTCGAACCGCAGGGGAGAGGCGGCGGCGATGGACGCGACCTGGCGGATGGGGGCTCCGCCCGACCAGCCTCCGCCCCGGACATCCTGGCGCTTGGCGCTGATTTCAAAGGGGAAGCCGCCGGTATGGTTCATCACCATCCGGACCGTCAGGACATTCTTGGCCTTCTGCATCGTCCAGACGCTGTCGTTCTTGTCGACCCGGACCCAGAGATCCTTGAATTCCGGCAGGTATTTCGACACGGGATCGTCCAGGGAAAGTTTGCCTTCCTCCACCAGCTTGGCGATGGTCACCCCGCAGAAACCTTTGGTCTGTGAGCACTGCATGTAGGAATTCTTCAGGCTGATACGCCGCTTCGCCGCCACGTCGGCATATCCGATGCAGCAGGTCTCCTGGACACCGTCCTTATAGAAGATGGAGATGGCGCCGGGGAGCTGTCCGCTGTCGACGTAGGGCTGCAGGACGTCCTGGGCATAATGGGTCTTGGCGTCAATGACTTTCTTTTGTGCCTCGGCCGGCAGGCTCATTGCAGCGAGCGCCAGCAGGAGGACGATGGATTGTAGGATGTGTTTCATAATGGTACAAAGGTAACAAAAACATTTTGAAAGAATCCGTCAAAAGGTTAATTTTGTGGACATCGATTAAACGGGATCTATGAAGTGTTTTCAAATCAAGGGACTGACCCTGATGAGCCTGGCTCTTCTGCTGATTTCCTGCACGCCTGTGCTGGAGAGGGGAGCGTGGACGCCTGAGACGTATGACGCCTTGTCGACATTACTGAAGGACAAGTCAAACCGCGGAGGCTATGCCGTATTTGACTGTGACAATACTTCTATCGTTCACGACATTACGCATAATCTTACCATTTATATGGTAGAGAATCTTCGCTTTGCCGATGCGCCGGAGCACTGCTTCCTCGACGGCCTTCCGGATGCGGACGCCTGTTTGGACCGTTTTGGAATGACGGTGCGGGAAGCGGGAGAATCCCTCCGGGATGAATACCGTACGCTCAAAGCTCTTGAGGTGCCGCTCGACAGTCTCCGGAAGACAGACCTGTACCAAGATTGGCGCGCCCGTTTCCTCGCATTCTACGAGGCTCTGGGCGATGTCTACGATTATAATACCCTTTGCATCTGGGAGCCGTCTCTCTGCACGGGCTATTCGGAGCAGGAGATGCTGGAATTGGGCCGCGAGAGTACGCTTTATGCGCTTGCGCAGGGGCGGGCATGGGAGGAGGAATGGATTTCGTCGGACGGGCGGTTCCGTGCCACTTGCGAGAAGGGTCTCATCGTGACGCCGGAGATGAAAGCCCTTTATAAGGCGCTTTCCCGAGCCGGGATCACTCCCTATGTCTGTTCCGCCTCGGCGGAATGGCTGGTCGAAATCCTGGTCTGCGACAGCGAAATCGGCTTCGGTCTCGACCCCGACCTGGTGTTTGGAGTCCGCCTGGACGATCCGGACTATGTGCAGCCCTTCCGGGAAGGGAAGGTGGCGTGCATCGACCGCTTCATCGCGCCGCTCTATGGCGGGAAGCAGCCCGTCCTGGTTGCGGGGGACAGCAATGGAGATGTGGCAATGCTGACGTCTTATCCTGAGATGAAAATTGGCCTCATTATGGACTGCGGACGCAGCGGTGAGATTGCCGAACTGGCCAGGCGTCACGACGGCCGCTATTTTGCCCAACCTGTCAAAAGAGAACAGTAATGGATCCTGTCATTCATACAAAGTACGTAAAACTTCAGTGGAAGACCCTCATCATCCTGATGCTGGGGTATGTGTGCTACTATTTCCTCCGGAAGAATTTCAGCGCCGCCATCCCGGCGATGGAGGCGGAACTTGGCCTGTCGAAGGTGCAGCTTGGCGCCTTCCTGACCCTTAACGGCATCGTGTACGGTCTATCCCGGATGGTCAACGGCGTGCTGGCCGACCGCTTCTCCAAAAAGATCCTGATGTCGGCCGGATTGGTGCTCTCCTGCATCATCAACCTGGCCATCTGCTTCTCGCCCCGGATGAACGGATTCCTGCATCTGCTCGACGCGGAGGGCAAGGCGACCCTCGGCCTGGTATACCTGATCGGCTCGCTGTGGGTCATCAACGGTTATGTGCACGGGATGGCCTATCCGCCTATCGCCTCGATGATGGCGCATTGGTTCCGTCCCTCCGAACTGGCCACCAAGCAGAGTATCTGGAACGCTTCGCATTCGATCGGCGCCGGCATCGTGATCGCCCTCTGCGGCTGGATGCTCCACCGCTTCGGCTACAGTGCCTGGAACCTTTGTTTCATTGTCCCCGCCGGCATTGCCTTCATAGGCGCCATCGCGATGTTTTTCACGTTGAAAGACACCCCCGAGGAGTGCGGTCTCCCGCCCGTCGAGGCCCTGGAAGAGGCGGCCCCGACTTCCGCCCCTGCCCCCATTCCGGGCTCCGACTCTTCCGTCATTCCGGGCTCCGTCCCGGAATCTTCTCGCCTTACCGGCGCGCGTTACCGCAAATTCCTCTCCCGGATGGTCTTCCGCAATCCCGTCATCTGGAGTATCTCCCTCGCTGATTTTTGCGTGTACGTCATCCGCTTCACCATCCTCGAATGGGGCACGACGTTCCTCACGCAGTACAAGGGCTTCGAAATCGCCCTGGCGGCGAGCATCGTGGCGGCCTCCGAACTCATCGGCGGCGTCTTCGGTACCATCGCGGCGGGCTGGGTGACGGACAAATGGTTCCAGTCCAAGACGCTCCGGACCAGCGCCATCTGCACCCTCGGTGCGACCCTTTGTTTCGCCGCCTTCTGGCGAATTCCCGCCGCGGCCCACTGGATCTGGAGCGCCATTTTCATCGTGGGGTCCGCCTTCTTTATTTACGGCCCGCAGGCCCTGCTGGGCGTAAGTTGCTCGCAGTATGCCACCAAGCGGGCCAGCGGCTCCGCCAACGGCTTCTGCGGTATTTTCTGCTATGCGGCATCCGCCATCTCCGGCATCGGATTCGGCTATTTGGCCGACCATCCCGCCTTCGGCTGGAATGCCGTTTTCATTGTGGCGATTGCCTTTGGCCTGTTGGGCTCCGTCATTCTCGCGGCCTGGTGGAAGGCTCCCGCCAACGGATACGAGAAGGCCCGCCAGGTTCTGGAGGAAATCTGATCGGGCCATTCCGCCGGAATCTATTTGCATAAACCAAAAATATTTCGTACCTTTGCGACCCCTATGAAGTGTAGGGATCGCATTTTTAAGTTATAAACCATTAAAGATCAAGACAATGGACACACAAAGCTACAAAACGGTATCGCTCAATGCGGCTACTGTGAAGAAAGAGTGGGTGGTCATTGACGCGACTGATCTCATCCTTGGCCGTCTGGCCTCCAGGGTTGCCCTTGTCCTCCGCGGCAAGAACAAGCCGGGCTTCACCCCCCACGTCGACTGCGGTGACAACGTCATCGTCGTCAACGCCGAGAAGGTGCGCCTCCTTGGAAAGAAGATGACCGACCGGGTCTACACGCGCTACACCGGTTATCCGGGCGGCCAGCGCTTCACGACCCCGAAGGAGATCCTCGCGACAAGGCCCGCCGAACTCGTCCGGAGAGCTGTCAAAGGCATGCTCCCCAAGACCCGTCTTGGTGACAAGATCCTCGGTAACCTCTATGTTTACGCAGGTCCCGAGCATCCGCACCAGGC
>JAEEGL010612229.1_pt1 | contig 24333 bp, 21 predicted proteins | sample 9134231 | NCBI WGS metagenome assembly JAEEGL01 (sample SAMN16246548, study PRJNA631951) | gut metagenome | biome: gut microbiome; feature: rumen; material: fiber-attached | host: Bos | place: Iran: Karaj | collected 2018-10
AATGTCATCAACGGCATTTTTCACAGCACCATCATAACGAAACGTAACATTTTGAAATTCAACAGAATATTCGTTTGGTATTTGAGGTTTTTCAGTTTCATTCTGTTCTTGTACATTCAGCACCGAATCAATTCTTTCCAATGCTGTTCCAACAACCATATCAGCTTCCGACGAATACATCAGCTTATTGAGAGTGACCGAAATAATTGGAGTGAAAATAATGTAGAACATCAGATTTGTGAAAAACTCAGGATTCGCCACTGATGACGAATGATACAAAGCAACCGCAATCAGCGATGCGAACGCCGAATTTATCACAACAGCGTAAGCCGTCATTGGCAGACGGAAACGCTTGGTGTAACTAATGGTGAAGTGTTCATATTCGTCAATTGCCTGTTTGAGTTTCTTAAAAGAAAAAACTGATTGACCGAACGTTTTCACCACAGGAATACCACGAACATATTCAACCGCTTCCTTCGTCATATTTTCAAGAGCGGCATTGTAGGCCTCCATGTCCCTTTTCAGCGTAGGACCAACCATAAAGATGTACATGATAAGAAAACCAAGCAAAACGGTCGCTATACAAAGCAGTCCTATTTTCCAATCAAAATACAAAAGCAACGCTATCATAGCGACAGGCGTTGCCATAGCAACCGAACGGTCGGGAACAATATGAGCCATAAAATTTTCTATCGAGGCAGACGAGTCGGTGATGATTTTGCGGATTTTACCGCTTCCTTCACTTTCTATATGCCCCAGCGGCATTCGCAACACTTTTGCGACACATTTTTCGCGAATGTTGGCAACCGTACGGAATGCGCCAACGTGTGAACAAGCCAACGCACAGAAGTACACGTTCATGGCGCTCACAGCAAATTTTACCGCCGTAAAGCCATAGTCTTTGAGATTCTCCGCACTCGAAAAATCCGGCATGACGGTCAACACCTCATTCACAATTTTCCAGATATAGACAAACGGCACAAGAGCCAGACAGGCACTCAAAACCGCAAAAACAATAGAGCCAGCGGTAAAAAACTTGAATCGCCCCGCATACCCCATCAATGTTAATAAATTAGGTTTCTTTTTCATTTTTTATTGATTTATACTATTACTTAATTTCGACGCCAAAAACGAACAAGATTCAATTTTGTTCAAAAAAGAGGGAACTCATTTCTAAGTTCCCCCCAACTACAACTATAAGAATTATGGAATTTCAGTTTATTCATATTGCATAGTATTGTAAATCAGTTGTTTCCAACCATTATTATGATAATTGACATATTCCAAAAAGATTTGTTCCGCATCGTCTGCTTCAATCTTGTGCATAATTATTTCTTCGAGCAAGGTAAACATCTGCACCGCGTTTATATGAATGAAGAACGGAGAAAAATCCCATTTCAACGTTGGATATTTCTGTTTCATTGCTTCCATATATTTCATCATCAGTTCAGTGGCTTCATCGGTGAATGTTTCTTTGAATTTAGCCAACGACGAACCTGCAGACTTAAACAGCAACAGAGTTAATAAATCTCTGTATTTCAGCATTATTGAGCTATACTCCTTTGCTGTTTTTTCTGTCATTTCGGGCATCCATTGTTGTGTGGCATCAACATTTTGCGGATTATGGTAGGTCTCGAGCAACCGTTTGAATTCGCTGACAACGGGAAATACAATAGAGCAAAAAAGTTCGTCCTTGCTTGCATAGTAATTGTAGATATTGCTCAAACCCACATCAGATTTTTCAGCAATCTCACGCATCGAAGTTTTGACAAATCCATTTTTGAGAAAAATTTTTTTTGCCTCTTTCTCAATGCATTTCCCTATGTCGTCTTTTTTTATTTGCATACGTTCTGAACAATGTCCGTTTTTGAACACTGCAAAAATGGGAGTTTGCAAAAGAGTGTACAATCCCTATTTTTAGGGATTTTGTCAAAAAACTTCCAACGACAATATGAAATTATATGAAAAAAGTAGGGCTCGTTATAATTCGATTATAGATGACATTGACTTACTAAAAGTTATCTTTGTTTGCGTTTAATTGCCGTTGGCGTGCTTTGGGATTTTTTTTGTACCTTTACGACGAAAACGATAGTGATGGACATTAAACACTATTTCATAGAGAAAGGCAAGGGAGAATCTCTCATTCTCCTTCACGGGAACGGCGAAAACTGTGACTATTTTGTGGGGCAAATAGATGTGTTTGCCCAGTATTATCACGTCTATGCATTGGATACTCGTGGACACGGAAAAACGCCACGAGGCGAAGCTCCGTTCACGATTCGTCAGTTTGCCGATGACCTTCGAGATTTTATGGAAGAACACGAGATTGAGAAAGCTCATATACTGGGTTTCTCAGACGGCGGAAACATTGCGATGATTTTTGCGATGAAGTACCCTGAACGAGTGAACAGGCTCATTCTGAACGGAGCCAATTTAGACTCCAAGGGTATCAAGTGCTCGGTTCAGATTCCTATTGAGATTGGCTATTGGTTTGCCAAACTTTTCGCGAATAAGAGCGTAGAAGCCAAATTACACGCGGAGACATTGGGACTGATGGTCAATGACCCGAATGTAAAGCCAGAGGAGCTATCGAAGATTCAAGCAAAAACGCTGGTTGTCGCCGGAAATAAGGATATGGTCAAAGAAGACCATACACGACTACTGGCTCACCACATTCCAGGTTCAAAACTGGTCATCCTCGATGGCAATCACTTTGTTGCAAACAAATGTCCCGAGGCGTTTAATCGGGCTGTATTGGCTTTTTTACGAGATGAGTGAATCAGAAAAAACTAAATGAATGGTTGACATGAATACCTTTGATAAGACTAACATGTGTTCGCATCTGCAGAAGAAGCTGTTCGATGAGGATGGCGAATACCATCGTCTTTGGGTGGCGATGCAGAACGACCCCGAATTGAGTGCCACGGTACGCTCAAGGCAACGTCACATCTATCGCAACAACAAGAAGGTTCTGGTGTTGGCTGGGAAGAGTGCGCCGACGACAAACCAAAGATACAGACAAAACTCGCAAATTTTCAAGCAAAAGACATAAAAAAAGCACCCACAAATTCTTGTAAGTGCTTTGGTGGGCCCTGCTGGGCTTGAACCAGCGACCACCTGATTATGAGTCAGGTGCTCTAACCAGCTGAGCTAAGAGCCCGACTTTTATTTCTAAAAGTTTTCGAGTGCAAAAATAGGTATTTTGTCTAATTTTGCAAATCAAATGGTAATTTATTATGCAAAACACAATAAAGAACATCATATTCGATTTTGGCGGCGTGGTGTTTCACATTGAAGAAAAACGGACGATTGACGCGTTTGCCCAATTATATCACTGTTCTGGCAAGCAAACGTTGGAGTATTTGTTTGCCAACGATTTGTTCTTCTCTTTTGAATGCGGAAAAATCTCCGTGCCAGACTTTATAGCTCATTTACAGTCAATAGCACCGCAACCTATCACGAAAGAACAGATTCTTGCCGCTTGGAACGCTATTCTTGTGGGCTACCCTCCCGAACACATCCCGCTGTTGCTCGCACTCAAGAAAAAATATCGGACTTTTTTGTTGAGCAACACGAATGAAATCCATACTGGCGAGTTTCCCCATATAGCACAACGGCAACAACTTGGCATTCAGTCAAACCACGACCTTTTTGAGAAAGTGTGGTATTCCAACGAAATTGGTATGAGGAAACCTAATCCCGAGATATTTGAATTTGCATTGCGTGATGCGAATCTCAAAGCCGAAGAAACCTTGTTTGTCGATGACTTGGCAGAAAATGTGGCGGCAGCGACAACAGTAGGCATACATACCATACAAATAACCAAAGACAAAGGTATTATGCAAATCTTTGGAAACTGGATTTAAAAAGAAAAAACGCAAACACAATCTCGGTTTAAAAAAAAGGTTGTATTTTTCGCAAACTTTAAAAATCGGTTATGGATTTTAATGAAACAATAGCAATCATTGGTGGTGGAAACATTGGGATGTCCATTGCTCAAGGGCTTGTAAACGCAGGAAAATACAAGCCGGAACAGATTATCATCACTCGTAAGAAGTCTGATTTGCCAAAAGACAGACGCGAAGGAGGTTTTGTTTTCCAAGAAGATAACGCCGACGCAGTTTCAAAGGCAAGAATCGTCGTTTTCTCTGTTGTTCCCCACATCTATGAAAGCATTTTGAACGGTATAAAAGATGCTTTTACCGAAAAACACACGCTTATCACGATTGTTACAGGTGTTGAGATTGCAAAATTCCAAGAAAAAATCAAGAAAGACATTTGTATTGCACGTGCAATGCCCAATACGGCCATAAAAATCCGTCAGTCAATGACGTGTATTGCTACAAACAAACCTGATTCACATCAGTTTGCAGAAGTAACCGACATATTTAATATGTTGGGAAAAACATTGCTGATTGACGAAGAATTGATGTTGTCGGCTACGGCCCTCGGCTCGTGCGGTATTGCATATTTCCTTCGTGCTATTCGCGCGGCTTCGCAAGGAGGAATACAAATTGGTTTCCACGCCGAAGAAGCCCAGCTGATTGCGGCACAAACGGCAAAAGGAGCGGCTGATTTGCTTCTTCAACTCCATTCTCATCCTGAAGATGAAATCGACAAGGTGACTACTCCGCAAGGAATCACGATCGCAGGACTTAACGAAATGGAACACAACGGATTAAGTTCCGCATTAATAAAAGGAATTGTTAAATCATATAATAAAGCAGCAAATAAAGATGAATAAAAAATTGACTCTCATCAGCGTTGTTATTGTCGCTCTTTTGGCGTCATGTGGCAACAAAAAACAAAATGTTTCTTTGGCTATTTATGCCGATACGGCAAGTTATTTCGCAGAACGTATCGAAGATTTTGAGTCAAAGGCAAAAAGCGATATGGACAATATCGATTTGTATTTTCAAATGGAAGATTCTGCATCGGCACAAAAGAAGATTGCCAACGAGGTATTGACAACATTGTTTGCCGACGTGAAAGACACGTTATATCTCCCGTTTGAGCAGACAAAGAATTTCGAGAAGATTAAAATTTTAAGCGTATGGGTTACAGGAATGGAATTTGACAAAATTCTTCTTGAAGCTCGCGTCGAAGCTATTGACAATAGTTCGTTTATGGGTCCTCACGCTGGATTGGTCATAAAAGACAAAAACAAGAAATTGTTGGAAGTTGGCGGAGGCATACAAGGTCCAACCGACGAGAAACTTGAAGCAGGAAGCGTTTATACGTTCTCGGGACAAATTGAGCATCTTCATCTTTTGTCCGATTTCAAGTCTATCGTGTTCAACGAAGACATAAAAATGTGGTAATCATCTGAAGGTTAAGGATTTCCTTAACCTTTTTTAGTAATTCCGAATGCGACAAACACGTTTCTTCCTCATATTCTGTATCGCACTTGGTTGCCAGTTATTTTCGTTCGCACAAAATAACCAGACAAAAGAGATGAAATATCTCAATCAGGAAGGAATGACCGTTGGTTCCCGCTACGCCATTGAGCAAGCGGGCGAAGGGTATTATCGAAAAAACGTCAGTTACGGTAGTTTTGAGCATTATCTGCTCAATCTTCCCATGAAACCTGTCGGCTACAAGACGCATTTTCACGACGGCGAGGAAAAATCGTTTGACGTTCAAATCGGTGTTTTAGACATAAAGATCAAGAATAGCACGAACGTGTGTAGTGCCGAGCCGGCAATAAAACTTCGGGCAGAATATTTGTATTCCTCGAAGTTATATGGTCGTATCCATTTCAATTTCAATAACGGGTTTAACTGCACGTATGCCAAGTGGGCTGCGGGATTCAGGGTGAATGATTCAAAAAATGGCTGGGACCATACAAGCGAGCAAGATTATAGCCGAAAGAACTTTTTGGCATATTTGGATGTCGTTTTTCAGAATGCGACCGTTCCGTCGCTTGCCCGTGAAATGTCGAAAGTGGAACTAAAGGACGTGAAGGCGGGCGACTTGCTCATTCAGAGCGGTTATCCCAATCACATGGCAATTGTGTTGGACGTGTTGTACAACGACAAGAACAACACGATAAAAATAATGCTTGCACAAGGTTTTTCGCCTGCACAAGATATTGAAGTGCTAAAAAATTATCAGGACGATTGCAGTCCGTGGTTCACTATCTCGCTCGACAGCGACGAAAACACCGAGATACTGACGCCCCAATGGACTTTTTATGTGAAAGATTTTAAACGATTTACAAATTAAAAGCGTTGGTACAATTTATTGTTCCCTTGTAAATCAAGCCTCTCAAATATCTCCTTATTTACGGCAAATATTTCGATATGTCGGCTCCGTACGACAACAGTTCTCGTACGATTGATGAAGATACATTGCTCAATTCAGGCGGCGTGACGATAAACACGGTTTCAATTCCCGAAAGTTGCTTGTTGGTCTGTGCAATCGTCTGCTCATATTCAAAATCAGCCACATTGCGTAGTCCGCGAAGAATAAAGTTGGCGCCCACTTTTTTGCAAAAATCAATGGTGAGCGTGTCGTAGGTTTCAATGGCAATTTTTTCGTTTCCCTTGTATAAAGCGGAAATGTCGGCAATGCGTTTTTCAAGCGTGAAGAAACTTTTCTTGTTCGAATTACAGCCAATCGCAATGTAAATCTTATTGAATAAGGGGAGTGCACTATCCAATATTGCCTTGTGACCAATCGTAAACGGGTCAAAACTGCCGGGGAAAACTGCTATTCTTTCCATTTTTGAATCAACTTTATTGACAAAAGTACAAAAAAGCGTTTTGAATACGGAATTATTCGTTTATTTTGCAAAAAAATACATTGAATTATGTGGGTTGTTTGTTCCGATTTAGAAGGTGTTTTCGTCCCGGAAGTGTGGATTAACGTGGCTAAGATTACAGGTATTGAAAAACTGAAAATCACCACTCGCGACGAACCTGATTATGATAAACTGATGAAATATCGTTTGAATATTCTTGATGAACATAATTTGAAAATTCAAGATATTCAGCAAGTTATATCAAACATAAAACCATTGCCAGGGGCGTTGGAATTTACCAAATGGCTTCGCGACATCAGTCGTTTTGTGATAGTGTCGGACACGTTCCAAGAATTTGCAAAACCGTTGATGAAACAATTGGACGACCCTTTTATTCTCTGTCATTCGTTGGAAATTGCCAAAGACGGGAGAATCACGAACTACAAACTTCGTCAGTCCGACCCGAAACGTCACACGGTTGAGGCGTTCCAAAGTATGAATTTCAAGGTGATTGCCTTTGGCGACTCGTACAACGATGTTTCTATGCTGAAAAAGGCTGAGGTCGGTATTTTGTTCTGTCCGCCGCAAAAGGTGATAGACGAATTTCCTGAATTGCCTGTGGCACACAATTACGAAGAATTGAAGGCGTTGATTGAGGAACATATTTACGAAGACTAATGGCTGAAGAATTTCCACAGAAAATTACCGATTTCATAAAACGTCATCACGTGATTACCATTGCCACCGAAAACAACGGGCAACCGTGGTGTTTCAATGCTTTTTATGCTTTCGACGAAGAAACACAGTCGTTTGTCATTACTTCGCACGACGACACTCGGCACATACAAGAGGTGTTGCAAAACAATAAAGTTGCTGGTTCCGTGGTTCTCGAAACCGAGATTGTGGGCAAAGTGCAGGGACTTCAATTCTCGGGCGAAATGACGTTTTGCGAGGACGAAGACGAGAAACAAGCGAAGAAAGTGTATGTCAAACGATTCCCCCTTACTACGCTGACACCAAAAATATTGTGGCGTATTTCCATCTTCAATGCAAAATATACCGATAATACGTTGGGCTTTGGAAAGAAACTGACGTGGGAGAAAGAATAAATTACTTGTAAAAGAGGGGGGTGTTTCCGTGTTTCACACATTTTTTTATTATTTTTGCACGCTCAAATAGATAATGTATATACAATTATGGCAGACGATTTATTGAAGAAAGTTATCGCTCACGCTAAGGAATATGGTTTCATCTTCCCTTCGAGCGAGATTTACGACGGTCTTGGAGCCGTTTACGATTACGGACAAAACGGTGTTGAATTGAAAAACAACATCAAACAATATTGGTGGAATGCAATGGTGCGTCTGCACGAAAATATTGTCGGCATTGATTCGTCAATTTTCATGCATCCAACCATTTGGAAGGCTTCTGGTCACGTTGATGCATTCAACGATCCGTTGATTGACAACAAGGACTCGAAAAAACGCTATCGTGCCGATGTGTTGATTGAGGAAGAACGCGAAAAACACAATCAGAAGATACTGAAAGAGATAGAAAAAGGTCGCAAGAAATTCGGCGATGCGTTCGACGAGGCAAAAGCACGCGAAACGAATCCGAACATTCTTCGTGAACAAGCAAAGATTGACGAAATTACAAAACGCTACGACGAGGCGTTGAATGCCAACGACTTGGAAGCAATGCGTCAGTTGATTCTTGATTTGGGCATTGTGTGTCCTATTTCGGGAACGGCAAACTGGTCGGAAGTTCGTCAGTTCAACCTTATGTTTGAAACAAAACTTGGTTCAACTGCCGAAGGAGCAAGCTCCATTTATCTTCGTCCGGAAACGGCACAAGGTATTTTCGTGAACTACCTTAACGTGCAGAAAACTGGTCGTATGAAGATTCCGTTTGGTATAGCACAGATAGGTAAGGCTTTCCGTAACGAGATTGTTGCTCGTCAGTTTGTGTTCCGTATGCGTGAATTCGAGCAGATGGAAATGCAGTTCTTCGTTCGCCCTGGTTCAGAAATGGAATGGTTCAAGAAATGGAAGGAAACTCGTTTGAACTGGCACAAGGCAATGGGATTGGGCGACCAAAACTATCGTTACCACGACCACGAAAAACTTGCCCACTATGCAAATGCGGCAACCGATATTGAATTTAATTTCCCAATGGGATTCAAGGAGTTGGAAGGTATTCACTCTCGTACGAATTTCGACTTGAGCCAGCACCAAAAATTCTCAGGCAAGAAAATCCAATATTTCGACCCAGAATTGAACGAAAGTTATGTTCCATACGTAATCGAAACTTCTATTGGTTTGGATAGAACCGTGTTGGCAGTGTTGTGCAACTCGTACTGCGAAGAGCAAGTTGACGGCGAAATGCGTGACGTGCTCCGTATTCCTGCTGCGTTGGCTCCAGTGAAAATTGCTGTTATGCCGTTGGTTAAAAAAGACGGTTTGCCAGAAGTTGCGCAAAAAATTATGCGTCAGTTGGAAATTGAATGCAACTGTCAATACGAAGAAAAAGATTCTATCGGAAAACGCTACCGTCGTCAGGATTCAATTGGTACGCCATATTGCGTAACAGTTGACCACCAAACGTTGGAAGACAACACGGTTACCGTTCGCGAACGCGACACGATGAGTCAGGTTCGTATGTCGATAGACGAAGTTGTGGCAACACTTCCTGCAAAATGCTCGCTGAACAATTTGCTGCGTAAGTTGCAAGATTAAGAGATTATAGATAATTCTTGGGTGGCTGGGCATATCGAAGCCACAATGGGATTAGATTTCTCGCTTCGCTCGAAATGACGCTCATTTGGGGTTGGAAGGAGAGGAAAGAAAAAGGGAAAAATGCTCTGCATTTTTCCCTTTTCTTTTCATTATCTCCAAAAAATCCCGTCATGCCGAACGAAGTGAGGCATCTCCATTACGCATTGAGCATTTCGCATTACGCATTATCCATTGTGCATTGTGAATTGTACATTATTCTAAATCGTTGCCTTTCTATATAAGAAGAAGCAAATGATTGCATACAAGAAGTTTGGCATCCAAACCGAAATCAGCGGATTGAAACCAAGATTGATTGTGAACGTGGTACTTACTTGGAACATAAGTATATAGGTGAAGCACAACGCTGTTCCTACCACAATATTGATGACTGTTCCTCCTCGTTTTTTCTTGTTTGAGAGGCACACGCCCATAAGTGTGAGAATAAATGTGGAGAACGGCAGCGCCCACCGCTGGTATTTTTCAATCATCAGGCGTTCAATGTTGTCGGTTCCCTGCAGTTTCTGGTTGTCAATGAATTTGTTCAGCTCCACAATGTTCATTTTTTCCACGTAGGTGTCGCGCATGCGCATATCGGCAGCTTCCAAATAGCACGCCGTGTCGAGGTTCGCACCCTTGTAATGTTTTTCAATCGGGCCTCTCAAATCACGGATAAAGTAATTATATACTATCCATTTATTGTTCACGGAGTCCCAACGGGCGTAGTCGCTGGTGAGCTTTGACACGAGCTTGCCATCTTCGTATTTTTCGATTGAAAAACGGAACGCATTGTCGGCATCTACATTGTAGCTTTCCATATACACAAACATTCCCGGACGGACTTGGCGGTGGATGTTTTTCTCCCAGTTCTGGAATTTGTTACGCACATATTTGTCCTCGAAATCAAGACGGATTTTGTTGGCTTCGGGAATCACAAACAGTACTAATATCCACGAAATCACAGCAATGATGGTCGCTGTAATCATATATGGCACAAGGAATCTGTGGAAACTGATTCCGCCAGAGTGCATTGCAATAATCTCGCTGTTCGATGCCATTTTCGATGTGAAGAAAATTACCGAAATGAATACGAACATTGACGAAAACATATTCGCGTAATACGGAATGAAATTTACGTAATAGTCTAATATAATTGCTTTTAGCGGAGCTTTGTTCGAAATGAAGTCGTCGTATTTTTCCTGAATGTCGAAGATAATTGCGATTGCCATAATCAACACCATCGACAACAGGAATGTTCCAAGGAACTTTTTGATAATATACCAGTCTAACTTCTTAATCATATCCGTTGTGCAAGTTGAACGACCATTTTTTGTTTCCATTCGCAGAATGTGTCATCCACGATATGGTTTCTTGCTTGCGCGACCAAAGATAAATAAAATCCTAAATTATGTATGCTGGCAATTTGCGCGCCCAGCATTTCGTTGCATTTTATTAAATGGTGCAAATACGCCTTGGAGTACGTTGTGTCAACGAATGTGGCGCCATTTGCCTCAATTGGCGAAAAGTCATCTTCCCATTTTTTGTTTTTAATGTTGATGATTCCGTCCCACGTGAACAGCATTCCGTTGCGTCCGTTTCTGGTCGGCATCACGCAGTCGAACATATCCACGCCGCGCGAAATCGCTTCGAGAATGTTTACGGGGGTTCCCACGCCCATTAAATAGCGAGGTTTGTCTTTCGGCAGAATTTCGTTCACAACTTCAATCATTTCGTACATCACCTCTTCGGGTTCGCCTACGGCAAGACCGCCAATAGCGTTGCCTTCGCGGTTGAGCGAGCTGATGTATTCCGCTGATTTGATTCGTAAATCTTTGTAGGTGCATCCTTGCACAATTGGGAAAAATGTTTGGCTGTAGCCATATAGCGGCTCGGTTTCGTCGAAATGTTTGATTCCTCTGGCAAGCCAGCGATGTGTTAAATCAAGAGATTTCTTCGCGTATTCGTAATTTGCGGTTCCTGGCGTGCATTCGTCAAGTGCCATTATTATATCCGCACCGATAATTCGTTGTGTATCAACTACATTTTCGGGCGTAAATAAATGCTTTGAACCATCAATGTGCGAACGGAAATGCGCACCTTCCTCGGTAAGTTTTCTGTTTTCGGAAAGCGAAAAGACTTGAAATCCGCCACTGTCGGTCAGAATCGGTTTGTCCCAGCCGTTGAATTTGTGCAATCCGCCAGCTTTGCGAAGAATGTCCAATCCGGGACGAAGGTACAAATGATAGGTGTTGCCTAAAATTATCTGTGCCTTGACTTCGTCCTTCAATTCGTTGACGTGCACACCTTTAACCGAGCCAACGGTTCCCACAGGCATGAAAATCGGCGTTACAATCTCCCCGTGGTCGGTTGTGATTTTCCCCGCTCTCGCATTGCATTTGGAACAACTATGTTGTAAGTCGAATTGCACTCTGAAAATTTTTGCAAAGATAAATCTAAATTCCTAATTCCTAATTCCTAATTCCATTATCTTTGCACATAAATTTTTAGCAAATGGGAGAAAGAAAAGTTCGTGTGCGTTTTGCACCAAGTCCTACGGGACCGCTTCACATGGGAGGCGTTCGTACAGCATTGTTCAATTATTTGTTCGCAAAGAAAAACGGCGGCGATTTCTTGTTGCGTATCGAAGATACCGACCAAACTCGCTTTGTGAAAAATGCCGAGGCATATATTGTTGAATCGTTGAAATGGTGCGGAATAAAAGTTGACGAAGGTATCGGCGTTACGCCCGAAGGCCCCTACGGACCATACCGCCAAAGCGACCGCAAACCGTTGTACAAACAATATGCGTATCAGCTAATTGAATCGGGCAATGCATATTTTGCATTCGACACCCCCGAAGAACTGGCTGCATTGCGCACGAAAGGCGAACAAGAGAAAAATCCGTTCGTGTATAACCACAAAACGCGTATGGAATTGTGCAACTCGCTGACGCTTTCAAAAGAAGAAGTTGAAAAACGCTTGAACTCGGGAGAACATTTTGTGATTCGTTTCAAAATGCCTGAAAATCAAAATGTTGACTTGTACGATGAAATCCGCAAGGAAGTGCATTTCAACACAGACGAACTTGACGACAAGGTATTGTATAAATCCGACGGAATGCCGACCTACCATTTGGCAAACGTGGTTGACGACTATTTGATGAAAATTACCCACGTGATTCGTGGCGAAGAATGGCTCTCGTCTATGCCTCTGCACGTGCTTTTGTACCGTGCGTTCGGTTGGGAAGACGTGATGCCGAAATTTGCCCACCTTCCATTGATTTTGAAACCACAAGGGCAAGGAAAATTGAGCAAACGCGACGGCGACAAACTCGGTTTTCCTGTATTCCCATTATTTTGGGTCGGCGACGACGGCGAAACGGCACAAGGTTACCGCGAAAACGGCTATTTGCCTGAGGCGTTTGTAAATATGCTTGCTTTGCTGGGCTGGAATCCGGGAACGGAACAAGAAATTTTTACGATGGACGAACTCATTCAGGCATTCTCGCTTGAACGTGTGGGAAAATCTGGCTCACGCTTCGACCCAGAAAAAACAAAATGGTTCAACCAGCAATGGCTGCACCGTACGCCGTCGGACAAATTAGCGGAAATGTTTATGCCTATTTTGAAAGAGAAAAATATCTCTGCGTCAATGGATTATGTGGTGAAAGTATGCGACCTGATTAAAGAGCGTGCCGTGTTTGTACAGGATTTGTGGACAAACGGCTACTATTTCTTCGAAGCACCGCAATCGTACGAGCCAAAAGACGTGAAAAAACGTTGGAAAGACAATGCCGCCGAAAAAATTCAGGCAACATTGACATTCTTGGAAAACGAAACGGACTACACGTCGAAGGTTTTGGAAGAAAAAACAATGGCCTTCATTGCAAAGAACGAATTCAACGTGGGACAAATCTGCAACTGCCTTCGCTTGGCTGTGGTTGGCGCCTGTATGGGAGCCCACTTGTTCGACATTTTTGAAATGATTGGCAAGGAAGAAACGTTGAAACGTGTGCGTAAAGCACTGGAAACCATTTCGGTGGAGGAATAAAGTTTTTCTGGAAACGAAATTTTTCTTGAAAGAGCAACACAAACAACAGAGGAATCTTGACAACCGAAATGGATTGTTGTATATTTGCAACGTCGGACGTGAAAAATGAGGGTTCATCCCGAAACACCCGGACACCGCCGTTAAATCGGATTGTTTCTTGGCTACGGCGTGAGGAACAGGAAAGAGAGATTAGCAATAATCTCTTTTTTTATTTGCGTTCAACCTTTTCACGATTCGTTGAAAAACTATAATAATCTTTCAAGGTATTCGCAATCGTAGTTCCTTGATATACAATAGGTTTTCCGTAGTCGGCTGTGGGTTCACAAACGACATCACAAATAAATTCCGTCCGCAGTGGGTACGGTGTTGTTGCTTTTTCTGTCATAATGCGGAAAAGATAGGAAATAATTCACAATGCGTAATGCTCAATGCACAATGCGTTCCCACAAATCATTTTCTTTCGTATTATTATTTGTTTACTGATATTTGTTTATATTTGAAATCAAAATTTGGGTTTTATATGGTAACGGGTGAAATAAAAAATAAAATCGACCAAATTTGGGACACGTTTTTTACAAGCGGAATTACAAACCCCATAACAGTTTTGGAACAAATGACCTATTTGTTCTTTATGAAAATGTTGGACGATGCCCAGTTGAAAAAGGAAGCGACGGCTAATACCTTCGGCGTTGAAGTGAAAAATCCCACGTTCCCCAAAGGTGATTGGCTCAATCCAGAGACAAAAATCAGCGTGCCTTACGAATCACTTCGTTGGAACGTGTTTAAAAACACCGAAGCTGGAACCATGTATTCCACAATCCGAAACGATGTGTTTGTCTTCATAAAACATCTTAATACCGGAAAGGAATCTGCCTACAGCAGATTTATGGAGAATGCGGTTTTCTTGGTGCAAGATCCGGGAAAACTCACAAAGATTGTTGACGGCATCGACGGTCTCGATATGGAAAACCGCGACACTATGGGCGATGTGTACGAATACATTCTTGGAAAAATGGCGGCTTCGGGCACCAACGGACAATTCCGTACACCACGCCACATTATACGTATGATGGTGGAAATAATGAATCCCACATTGAAGGACATTATTTGCGACCCGGCAATGGGAAGCGCCGGATTTATTGTTGAAAGTGCGAAATACGTCTCGGAAACGAACAAGGCGGATTTGCTGAAAAAGGACAACGCCCAAAAATACAAATCGGAAATGTTCCATGGCTTCGACACCGACCAGACTATGTTGCGCATAGGTGCCATGAACCTGATGTTGCACGGAGTTGACAATCCCGATATAAAATATCTCGACAGTCTTTCGGATTCAAATATCGACAAAGACCGTTATTCGTTGGTGTTGGCCAATCCGCCTTTTACGGGCAGTCTCGACCACGAAACCGTAAGCAAATCGTTGATTGCGATTACGAAGACGAAAAAGACGGAGCTGTTGTTTTTGGCACTCTTCACACGCATTCTGCAAACTGGCGGACGCTGTGCGAGCATTGTCCCCGACGGCGTGTTGTTCGGCAATAGTACAGGACATAAATCCATCCGTAAGGAATTGATTGACAAACATTGTTTGCAGGCGGTGATTTCTATGCCGTCGGGCGTGTTTAAACCATACGCGGGCGTAAGTACGGCTATTCTGGTTTTTACCAAAACAAACACTGGCGGAACCGACAAAGTTTGGTTCTACGATATGAAAGCCGACGGCTTTACGCTCGACGACAAACGTTCACCCATTGCCGACAACGACATTCCCGACGTGATTGCACGCTTCAAAAACCTTGACGCCGAGGAAAAACGCACTCGCAAGGACCAAAGTTTCCTTGTGCCTGTTGACGAAATCCGCGCCAACGACTACGACCTCAGCATTAACAAATACAAGGAAGTGGAAAAGGTAAAGGTGGAATACGAGAAGCCAGAAGTGGTGATGGAAAGACTTGAAGCATTGCAGACGGAAATAACTGCGGCAATACAAGAGTTCAGAGAAAAATATATGTCCAATAGCAACTAATACTATGAACAAACAAAACTGGACATATAAAAAACTTGGGGAGGTTTGCACAATTGAGCGTGGAGGTTCTCCAAGGCCAATTAACGAGTATATTACGGATGACTCGAATGGGCTGAATTGGATTAAAATTGGTGATGCTAAAGAAGGTTCAAAGTTCATTACATCAACCAAAGAAAAGATTAAACCTGAAGGACTAAAGAAAACAAGACTTGTCCACAAAGGTGATTTTATTCTTTCTAACTCAATGAGTTTTGGCAAACCTTATATTTTGGATATTGACGGTTGCATACACGATGGATGGTTGGTGATACACGATGACAATGGCACTTTTGACAAGTCTTATTTGTACTATCTTTTGGGAAGCCCAAATATGTATAAGGAATTCCAGAGGTTGGCCGTTGGTGGGGTTGTCAATAATCTAAATAGTGAAATTGTTCGCAATGTGGTTGTTCCCGTCCCCCCACTTTCCACCCAATCCCGCATCGTTTCCGAACTCGACCTCCTCCAATCCATCATCGACAAGCAGAAGGCACAACTCAAGGAATTGGACAACCTCGCCCAAGCCGTCTTCTATGACATGTTTGGCGACCCGGTCGAGAATGAAAAGGGATGGGAAGTGAAGAAGTTGGGAGAAGTGTGCAACAAAATAACCGATGGTACACACAATTCACCAATAAATACGGAAAAAGGTGATTTTATGTATATTACAGCCAAAAATATCAAAAAAGATGGCATATCATTGGAAAACGTAACATTCGTTAGTGCTGATGTTCATAAAAGCATTTATGATAGATGTAATCCCCAATATGGCGATGTTCTTTATATAAAAGATGGCGTAACCACAGGCATAGCAACAGTCAATACTATAAAAGAAGAATTTAGCCTTTTGTCAAGTGTTGCGTTGTTGAAACCTGGCAAAAATGTGATTAATAGATATTTGAAAGCAGTTCTCAACGAGCCAAGACAATACTTAAATATAAGAGAGAATATGGGTGGAGCGGCAATAACTCGTTTGACAATCGCCAAAATTTTTTCGATAAAAATTCCCGTTCCCCCGCTATCCCTTCAGCAATCGTTCGCCGCCAAAATCGAATCAATCGAGAAGCAGAAGGCGGCAATAAGCAAAAGCATAGCAGAAACCGAGAAATTGTTTGAATATACAATGGATTCATATTTTGGGTAAAATAAAAGCATAGATATGAAAGTTGAGTCGGTTAACATTGACGATATGCCAGAAAACACTTCATACGAACGTGTTTACAAAAAGATTGTGAGTAATCTAATTGGTAGATTTAGTATTGGATTGTCAGACTATAAGCCCAAGGCAAAAGTTATATGTTCAATAATGTATGAAAATATACCTTATGCCCTTTTTGTATTTTTGCCAGAAGAAATACCATTTTCTGAATACATTAAGTTGCCTGAATGTAAAAAGCCACATACTTTTTCGTTAGAGATGCGTAAATTTTATGTTTTATGCCACGAAAACTCTTGTTTTTTTGTCTATGAAGATGAAGAAATATCCATACAAGAAGGGATTGACCGAATTAAACAAGCGTCGTATGAAACTGAAAATTCGATTATAAAAGCAAATAATTCGCTAATCCAATCTTTAAACGAACTTTTCTCAATCCAAGTAACAGGTTTTAATAAGTACATTAATCGCAATGGTCTTCGTTATAGATTTACGTCTGATTTTTATGACACGTTATTCGGAAAAACAGATGATGTAAAAACAATATGTAGATATTCTTCTTTACGTTCTTTCTTTGAAATCATTAACAATCAAAGCATAAGGATGTGTGCACTACCTGGCATGAACGATCCTTCGGAAGGCATCTTGGCGTACGACTTTATGCATGGCGATACTTCTCAAAAGGATAAAGAAAAAAAGAATAGGGTTTTAAATGAAGCTTTAATTTTATCCTTTTGTGAAGGAATAGAGAAATATGATGAATTAACCCAATGGCGTTTGTATGGAGATAACGCGAAAGGTGTTTGCTGCGAGTATGAATTAGATGGTGTTTTGCCCAATGATTATATTTTTAGAAGAACAATATATGAAAACGATAATTCTAAAGGCACATTAGTAAAACTCAAAAAGATATGCGATACAGTAAAACAAGCAGACCCTCGTTTCTATATTGACACAAAATTATTATACCCCTTCTTTAAATCAGATGCATATTCAATTGAAAATGAGATTAGATTGCTGTATAAGGTTAATTCTGATTCCGAATTGAAGTGGATGTTAACTCAAGACCACTCTATAATAAATGCTTATAAAGATATTCCGCTAAAAGTTTTTCCTTTAAAACTAAAAAGGGTTGTTTTAGGTCCATTGATGCCGAATAAAGAGACAAATAAATACCAAATTAAAAGAATGTTAGATTGTGTTGCATCACAAGTTAAGGAACTGAAATATCTTCGTTCTGTTCAAGTAGAAATATCTGAGATAGATTGTTATCGTTAAGCCATCAAGTTCAAAGAACTTCGACACACATTACATTGAAAAGATACTGAAAGAAACAATAGAAGTTATTCGATTACACTATGGATAAGTATTTTGAGTAGGTAGATAGTTTGATGTAGGATGAAAATCTTCAAATTGCCCAATGAAAAATCATCAAATCCCACAATAAAAAATCCTCAAACGCCACAACAAAAGTTTGTAATAGTATTGATTTTCAATAAAAAAGCATACTTTTGTAATTACAAAGAAAATTGTGTTAAAAGAACAACAGAAAATGTATAAACAAAGAATCGCCGACAATTTGCTGAAAGAGCAACTTAAAGCCGCAGGAGTGGTGGTGGTTGAAGGCCCCAAGTGGTGCGGAAAAACAACCACAGCCGAGCAGGCGGCCCGTAGTGTGCTCTACTTGGACAATCCGCAAAAGCGAAAAGACTACTCGCTTCTGGCCGAGAACAATCCCGATTTGCTTTTGACTGGCGATGCGCCCCGCCTTTTAGACGAGTGGCAACTGGCACCGCAACTGTGGGATGCCGCGCGCTTTGCCGTCGACCGCAGCAACGAGCGCGGATTGTTCATTTTCACTGGCTCGGCGGTGCCTGCCGACAGGAGCAAGATAAGCCATTCGGGAGTTGGGCGTTTCGCCTGGCTCACAATGCGCCCAATGAGCCTGTGGGAGTCGGGCGAGTCGAACGGCGCAATGAGTTTGCTCAGACTATTCGAAGGTGCCGACAAGGCTGCCATTGCACCTGACCAATCGCTCGAAGAGATTGCATATTTGCTTTGCCGCGGCGGCTGGCCTGGAGTGCTCGGAATGGAACAACGAGTGGCATTGATGCAGGCTTCGAACTATGTCGATGCAGTTTGCAAGAGCGACATTTCGCGGGTCGATGGCGTCAACCGCGACGCAACGTTCACCCGCCGATTGCTGCGATGCTATGCCCGCCACCAAGGCGGACAGGTATCGGTTGGTACAATACGCGCCGATTTGTCGGGAGCCAACAAGGAGACAATGAGCGAGAACACAATTGTGTCGTACATTTCGGCTCTGAAAAAGATTTTTGTCATTGAGGATATGCCTGCCTGGAATCCGAATCTGCGGAGCAAAACAGCCATTCGGACTTCCGACACACGCTATTTTGTCGACCCGTCGGTGGCGACAGCCGCCTTGGGAATCGGTCCGAAAGACCTGATGAACGACCTAAACACGTTTGGGTTGCTGTTCGAATCGATGGCTGTGCGCGATTTGCGGGTTTATGCCGACGCTCTCGGCGGCGAAGTGTTCCATTATCGCGACAGCAACGGCCTGGAGTGCGATGCCGTGGTTCATTTGCACGACGGACGCTACGGATTGGTCGAGATTAAACTGGGCGGCGACTCATTGGTTGAAGAAGGAGCTAAGACGCTCAAGAAACTGGCGGGCAAGATTGACACCGAAAGTATGAAATCACCGTCGTTCCTGATGGTGCTCACCGCCACTGGCTCGTACGCCTATCAGCGTCCCGACGGAGTTTCGATTGTGCCAATTGGTTGTTTGAAAAATTAATTTCGGATAGGAGGATTTGAGATTATGCGAAACTTTGATTACATAAAAAACGTTGGGCTGAACGACCTCCACCGCTATTGCGAGGCAGCCGAGCAAGCACTGGAAATCAGTCCCGAAATGAGCGCTGTGTATTCCCGCAAAGCGTTGGAATACATTGTCAAGGCGTTTTATTATCTTAAAGACCTCGAAGTTCCCGAACAAGCATCGTTGTTTGCCTTGGTCGATAACGAGGTGTTCAAGTCGTTCATCAACGATTACAAAGTGATGATGGCCGTTCACCACGTGCGGAAAGTGGGGAACAATGCCGCCCATACAGGCGCCGTATCGAAAAAAGATGCTTTCTTTGCGTTGCTCAACGTCTATAATGTAATTGGCTCTATCTTGTTGAAACTGAAGGCGGTGGAATCCGTTCAGCCGTTCAACAAAGACCTTATCCCCAAAAGCAGTGACACGCCAGTTTTGATTTCGAATCAGGATGTTGTTACAATCAATGAGGAAAATCCCATTGTACATGTCGCCGACAAAACAGCGCTGTCGTCGGAGGAACCTGTACAGGAAGTTCCAAGCAATTTCAGCGAAGCGGAAACACGCAGCTGTTTCATCGACTTGATGTTGAAAGACGCTGGCTGGGACGTGGTAGAAACCAAAGGTTCCATTGTTCCGCGTAAAGCATGTGTGGAAGTGGAAGTAACAGGAATGCCCAACGACAAAGGCGTCGGCTATGTGGATTATGTGTTGTTTGGTGCCGATTCAAAGCCGTTGGCTGTTGTGGAGGCAAAACGCACCAGCGTCGATAAGGAAAAGGGAAAACACCAGGCGGAACTCTATGCCGACTGTTTGGAGAAAAAATATGGCGTACGCCCTGTTATTTACTACACAAACGGATTCCAAATCTCGATTATCGACGGTTTGGGCTATCCGCCACGCGAAGTGCTGGGCTACCATACCGCCGAAGACTTGCGCCTGCTTATTCAAAAACGTGGCAGAAGCAACATTAGCGATTTCTCGGTAAAGGATTCCATAACCGACCGCGAATATCAAAAACGTGCCATCAAAGCCGTATGCGAGCACTACAACGGCAAACACCGCAAGGCGTTGCTCGTTATGGCAACGGGAACGGGAAAGACCAGAGTCGCAATCTCCCTTGTTGATGTGCTGATGCGGAACAAGTGGGTGAAAAACGTGTTGTTCCTTGCCGACCGAATCACGCTGGTGACGCAGGCACACAAAAATTTTGTAAAACTGCTGCCCAACGCCACAACGTGCGTATTGTCGGACAACGGCAACAGCGACAAGGACCTGAACGCGCGCGTGATCTTTTCAACCTATCAAACAATGATTAACTATATCGACACCGACGAAAAAGATTTCTCTGTCGGTCGCTTCGATTTGGTGATTATTGACGAAGCCCACCGAAGCGTGTTCGGCAAATTCGGAGCCATATTCAGATATTTTGACTCGTTGCTTGTTGGTCTTACGGCAACGCCCCGCGACGAAATAGACCGAAGTACCTACGATTTGTTCGAAATGGAACAAGGAGAACCAAATTTTGCCTACGAACTTGACGAAGCCGTTGCCGATGGCTTTTGGGTGAATTACAAGGGAGTTAACCATCATTCAAAAATTATTCAGGAAGGCATCAAATACGATGAACTTTCGCCCGAGGAACAAAAAGAACTGGAACAGATATTCGAATACGAAAAGGCGCGCAAGAATTTGGATATTGACGAACCGTATAACCGCGATATTTCAAGTCGTGAGATGTTCAAATATATTTTCAACACCGATACCATCGACAAGGTTATTCAAGACCTGATGACCAATGGTTTAAAGGTAAATAGTGGCGATAAGATTGGCAAGAGTATAATTTTTGCTTACAATCACCGGCACGCCGAAAAAATCGTACAACGGTTTTCGGTGCTTTATCCCGAATATGGTTCCGATTTCTGTGTGTTGATTGACAACTACGTGACCTACGCCCACGATTTGATTGACAAATTTGAGATTCGTGACAGCAATCCACAGATAGCGGTTTCCGTCGATATGCTTGATACCGGCGTTGATGTTCCCGATATTCTGAATCTTGTGTTCTTCAAACCCATAAAATCAAAGATTAAGTTTATGCAGATGATAGGACGTGGCACACGTCTGTCGGAGAATATTTTTGGTCTGGGAAAAGACAAGGAATGTTTCTACATATTTGATTGGTGCGGCAATTTTGATTTCTTCAAAGTTAATGTCAATGGTGCCGAGTCAAAACCTGTCCTGTCGCTGACGGAACGCTTGTTCAACGTGAAACTCGACATAGCGTTTGCCCTGCAGAGCCAGGAATACCAAACCGACGATTTCGCCCGCCAACTTCACGACCAATTGAAGGATTTCCTACATCAGCAAGTTGTTGGGCTTAATCAACTGCATATTTCCGTTCGTGCCGAATTGGAATATGTTGTAAAGTTCAGCAACAAAGCCAATTGGACATATATTTCACAGGTTGATGTGATTGATTTGAAGGAGCATATCACAAAACTTTTGATAAAGAATACCACCAATGAATCCGCAAGCAAATTCGACCTTCTCGCATTGACAATAGAACTGTCGATGATTGACGAGCTGGTGAAAGGAGAAAAATGTATCAATAAGGTTGTCCACATATCAGAATCACTTCAGGAAAAAGCTTCCATACCACAAATACGGAGTAAACTTCCATTGCTTCAAGACGTTTCGTCTCCAGCGTTTTGGGAGAATGTCACATTGGATAAGATGGAAAAAGTCCGCGTCGAAATACGGGAATTAGTCCAATATTTGGAAGGAAATGGAGGTAAAACATTCGATGTAAATATAGAAGACATTATTGATACCGACGACGAAGTTGAGTCAATCTCATTCCAAGTCTCTTACAAACAAAAAGTGATAGATTTTCTGACGCATAACAGAGATTTACCTGTATTACGGAAAATCCAAGATGTGGAACAACTCACTCCCGACGACATCAAACAGTTGGAAGAAATTCTTTGGAAAGAATTGGGAACGAAAAAAGACTACGAAGATTATCTTTCAAAGCAAAATCTCAGTATTGGCGATAAAGTTGCCGTATTTATTCGTTCCGTCTTAGGAGTTGACAGACAGAAGGCAATACAATTGTTTACGAATTTCATCAGCAACGAACATCTTAATAGTACCCAAGAAGAATATCTGAAAACGATTATTGACTATGTATGTAAAAATGGCGACATAACGACAAATACAATAGTTAATGAATCTCCATTCGATGAATTCAACTGGCAAGACGTATTTGGAAACAATTTATCATTCATCCGCAAGTACGTCGATAAGTTGCATGAAGTAGTGGTGGCATAAATTCCCAATTCCATATTTCCAACAAAAAAAGGGGGTGTAGAATCCCTTTTTTTAAGATATCCATAGTTTGAAAAAAATTTTATCCGTTATTACGTTGTTACGTTTTTACGTAATAACATTTTGAAATTCCCCAAAACATAGTATTTTTGCTTTAATTTAAATCACAAAAGCGCAATATTATGAAAATCAGCAAATTTGGATATTTCTGGTTAGATACGTGGGTATTGGCAAATATTATACAGTTATCAACACAAGAATTTTGTCAACGATATCTAAATCGTTCAAATGACCCTTGTGGTCGTCAGTTTGACCAGATGACACAAGCAGCAAGGTCGGTTCCTGCTAATATTGCAGAAGGGAATTCTCGGCATTCTACATCAAAAAAAACGGAAATGAAACTTACCGATGTTGCTCGTGCAAGTCTTGCAGAACTTGCAAACGACTATGTTAATTGGTTGATGATACATGAAAATATACCATGGTCGAAAAATTCGGATGAGCATAAAATGGTTTCTAACACTCATCTTGATAAACCGACGTATAAGGATGATGTTCAGCATCTTAGTTGTTATCATATTTTACAGCAAAAACATAAATTTGACAAATGGCTTTGTTCAAAAAATTCAATGGTTGAAGCCAATTGCATACTAATACTTTGCAACCGATTGATTTTAATGTTAGGAAAGCAAATAACGAATCAGCTTTCTACTTTTCGTGAAGAAGGTGGTTTTACAGAAGGTTTGACTGCAGAAAGACTTGCTTATAGAACGGAGCAAAGTATTAACGCTGATGCTCCCATGTGTCCCAAATGTGGCAAACCGATGATTAAGCGTGTCGCAAAAAAAGGTGTCAATTCTGGAAAAGAATTTTGGAGTTGTTCAGCATATCCCAATTGTAATGGAACAAAGAAAATAGAATACGGATTTTTACGAAACTAAAACAGATCTTTCCAACAACAAAAAAGGGCGAAAACAATTTCACCCTTTTTTTATTGAGCATTAAGCATTACGCATTGAGCATTTCCCTACACCGTCTGTTCCACGTTCCACACGAATGCCCTGATGCCGACGTCGGTGTTTCTTTTGTCAAGTTTTTTCACTAATGTGAGGATTGGTTCAACTTTGTCGTCTTCAACAATGGATATGACGGCGGAGTTCATTTCTGGCCACGTGTGGGTGCCTCGGTGCGGGTCGCCGTCTTTGCTGCCGCGTCCTTGCACGTCTTCCCAAAATGTGAACCCACGGGCTCCGCAGGTGTCGAGTATATATTCCACACGTTCCGTGTTTGCTTGGTTGAATGTTATGAATACTGCTTTCATAGTAATTGATAATTGATAGTTGACAATTGATAATTAAAAATACAATTGAGAAC
>JAEEGL012117896.1_pt1 | contig 24333 bp, 18 predicted proteins | sample 9134231 | NCBI WGS metagenome assembly JAEEGL01 (sample SAMN16246548, study PRJNA631951) | gut metagenome | biome: gut microbiome; feature: rumen; material: fiber-attached | host: Bos | place: Iran: Karaj | collected 2018-10
GAGATTGGCGCAGCTGCCTGGATTCTCGCCGGCGGCACCCACCACTCAGCCTTCTCCTACGACATCAACGAGGAGTACTGGGAGGACTTCGCCGAGATGCTCGGCATCGAGTATGTCCGCATCAACAAGCAGACCAACATTGCCGACTTCAAGCAGACCCTCCGCAACAACGAGGTCTACTTCATGCTGAACAAGGCATTGCAATAATCCCCCCCTCTCTTTCTCTGACAAAGAGCGTCCAGTCCCCCACTCCGGAGCTGGACGCTCTTCCTATTTCTCGAATCGCTCACAGGGACAGAATGTCTTGAGCGTCGGCTTGGTTTCTTTCTTCAATTTGTATCTCATAACGATAGAATTTGTTTAGGTAAGGTTGTCAGGTTGACATAACGCCGATGTACAAAGGCTATGCAACCTGTTTGAGGTTGACAGAGGTTGATAGGAGGTTGTCAGCGCCGGCATTCCCTCAAAGCCTCCTTTCTGGTCGTAAAGGCAGCCTTTACAATTGCTACATCAGGCTTAATGAAAAAATAGTGCCACTTTAGCTCTGAATTCTCTCGAGAATTCAAGCCTAAAGCCGGCCTTTAGCGGCGGAAAGCACAGCCATAGCGGCAGAAAGCCAGCCTTTAGCGGCGGAAAACGTAGCCCTTTCTCATACGGATGATGAATCCCAAGCAATGTACCAAAAACAGGTTTTTAGGGAAGTACAACATGTCAACCTCCTGTCAACCTCTGTCAACCTCAAACAGGTTGCATAGCCTTTGTACATCGGCGTTATGTCAACCTGACAACCTATACTAACAAATTTTTAGTATGAAGAAACAACAGGTACACAAAAGGAACCGTCCCTTTTGTGTACCTGTAGTGTACCTTTATATATTTCAGAACGTATAGGAGACGCCGAGGGAGGTGTACTCCTTGAACTGCCAGTAGCCGAGGTCGTCGTCGCGCTTGTTGCCGTCGTCGAAGCGGGGATAGAGGAAGAGGTTGGCGGTGATGTACTTCGAGACCTTGAGCTGGAAGGTGTTCTCCCACTCCACCTCGGCGCGGTGGTAGGAGGTGAAGGCCCAGAAGCGGCTCTTCCAGGTGACGACGTCGGAGAGCTTCCAGGTGAGGTCGGCGGTCATCTGCGAACCGGGGTCGAGCTTGTAGTGCTTGTCGGCATCGACGCCGTGGCGCGAGGGGAACCAGCTGTAGTCGGTGGGCGTGGCGGAGTTCTGGTTGGGGAACAGCGAGCGGCCTACGTAGCGGTAGTTCAGGGCCAGGGGCGAGAGGTTGACGGTACCCGTAAGTCGCTTGTTGAAGGCCTCGACCTTGTAGTCCATACCGAGACCGACGTTGAGGTTGAAGGGCGAGAAGAAGTCGGAGAAGGTGCGGTGGTCGTTGGACTTCAGACCGCGGGTAAACTGTGTCCAGGCGAGTAGCTGGAGGGTGTAGTACCAGCGCTTGGTGGCCTGCAGGCCTACCTTCGAGGTGAGACGCAGCAGGTCCTCGTTAGACTTCCACCGATGGAGCGAGTCGGACTTGGCGGTGAGGAAGCCAAGCTTGGCCTCGAGCTTGTTGTCCCACTTCCACTTGCCGCGGTTGTCGTAGTTGGCCTCGGCGGTCAGGCTGCCCAGCAGCGAGTAGGTGGACTCGCCGCCCTTGTACCAGTTGTCGCTGACGTAGTTCTGCATGAACTGGAGGTAGCCGTCGGCCTTGCGCGTCCAGAACTTGGGCTTGGTGACGACGACCTCGGCGGGTGTCAGCTCAGGCTCGTCGGGCATGGGCTCGGCATACTCGACGAGGGCCACTTCCTGGACGATGGGCTGGTTGATGTCCTGACGCAGGGAGCCCGACTCGTCGAGCTGGGTGTCGGTGGACATCACCAGGTCGGGACGGTTCAGGTAGACGTGGAGCAGGGCCTGGTCGATGGCTTCGGCGGTCTGGTCGGCATCGTCGGGCGTGGTCAGACTGAGGCTGCTATTGGCTACGGAGTGATAGAACGTGAGGGGTGTGAACAGTCGATAGTATCGGCCGTCGACCGTGTCGTTCGGCTGCGCGGCAACGGCGCTGAGCGTCGTAAAGACCGCAAGTGATAGAAATAATTTGCGCATAATTAGTGCAAAAGTACGAATAAGTGTGCAAAACACCAAATATATTTGCAATTTTCCGAACTTATTCGTACCTTTGCACTCATTCGAGCGCGAAGGTACTCCGTCTCGGCATAAAAAAGATTAAATTCTTTTGTTCTGCTCTCAACTTTTCGTACCTTTGCACCTTGAATTATATCGCGAACAAAAAAAAAGACCATTAAAATGAATAAAGACACACTTATCGGATTTCTACTTATCGCGCTGGTCCTCATCGGCTTCAGCTGGTGGAACCAGCCCTCGCAGGAAGAGATAGATGCCTACCAGCATCAGCAGGACAGCATTGCCGCTGCGCAGCTGGCACAAGAGACGAAGCAGGACAAGGCGAAAGCCGAAGCACAAGCCGCGGCCGACTCTACGGAGAAGGGCGACACGACGGCCCTCTTCTACTCGGCCCTCAACGGACAGAGCAGCCAGGTGGTGCTGAAGAACGGCAAGGTGGAACTGACCATCGACACCAAGGGCGGCACGATGACCAAGGCCGTCGTCAAGGGATTTGCCGACAAGGACGGCAACCAGGACGTGACGCTCTATGACCAGAAGGACCAGCAGATGAATTTCCTGCTGGCCGGCAAGCAGGATAACATCATCACCCAGGACCTCTACTTCACGCCGAGCAACGTGACGGACTCGACCGTCACGATGACGGCTCAGGCCAACAACGGCGGCAGCATCGTGCTGGACTACCGACTGGGCCAGGATCACCTGCTGCACTTCTCGCTGCAGGCCAAGGGACTGGACGGCGTCTTCGCACCCACCTACAAGGAGATGGACCTGGAGTGGAACGGCCACAGCCGCCAGCAGGAGAAGGGTTTCTACTTCGAGAACCGATACACGGGACTGTTCTATAAGGAGGCTAACGACGGCTCTACCGACAACCTGTCGGAGACGGGCGACAAGAACGAGACGGTGGAGGAGCAGCTCGACTGGGTGGCCTTCCGCAACCAGTTCTTCAGCGTGGCCCTAGTCTCGAAGGACAACTTCGCCGGCGGCGCCAACCTCACCAGCCTGGAGGACACCAAGGAGTCGGGCTACCTGAAGCAGTTCAACGCCAAGCTAAAGACCGCCTTCGACCCCACGGGCGCCAAACCCTCGGAGTTTGAGATGTACATCGGCCCCAACGACTTCCGACTGATTCAGGACGTGGAGAAGCAGAGCCTCTTTGGCAAGGACCTCGACCTGGAGCAGCTCGTCAACCTGGGCTGGTGGCTCTTCCGACTCATCAACCGCTGGTTCACGCTCTACGTCTTCGACTGGCTCGCCTCTCTGGGCTTCTCGATGGGCATCGTGCTGATACTCATTACGCTGATACTGAAGGCCATCACCTTCCCGATGGTCAAGAAGAGCTACATGTCGAGCGCCAAAATGCGCGTGTTGAAGCCCAAGTTCGACGAGGCCACCAAGCAGTACGACAAGCCCGAGGACCAGATGAAGAAGCAGCAGGCCATGATGCAGATGTACTCGCAGTACGGCGTCTCGCCCCTCTCGGGCTGTCTGCCCATGCTCATCCAAATGCCTATCTGGATTGCTATGTTCTGGTTCGTGCCCAACGCCATCCAGCTGCGCGGGCAGTCGTTCCTCTGGATGGAGGATCTGGCCACCTACGACCCCATCGTCTCGTGGGGCTCGCACATCTGGGGCATCGGCGACCACCTGTCGCTCTCGTGCCTCCTGTTCTGCGGCTCCAACATCCTCTACTCGTGGTTCACTATGCGCCAGCAGCGCGACCAGATGGTGGGCGCACAGGCTGAGCAGATGAAGATGATGCAATGGATGATGTATCTGATGCCACTGATGTTCTTCTTCATGTTCAACGACTACTCCAGCGGTCTGAACTTCTACTACTTCGTCTCGCTCTTCTTCTCGAGCGTCATCATGTTCGTGCTCCGCAAGACCACCGACGACGAGAAGCTGCTGGCTATCCTTGAGGCAAAATACAAGGAGAACAAGAACAACCCGAAGAAGCAGAGCGGACTCGCCGCACGTCTGGAGGCAATGCAGAAGCAGGCCGAGGAACTGCAGCGGCAGAGAATGAAGAAATAACTTCAAAAAAGTACACAAAAGGGACGGTTCCTTTTGTGTACTTTCTGAAATTTATACGATGATGCGCGTCTTGTGGTAGTTCTCGCGGAACTCCGAAGGCGAGCATCCTTTTTTCTTCTTGAAGATACGGTTGAAATTGCTCTGGTTGTTGAACCCGCAGGCAAAGCCAATCTCCGAAATGGAATGGGTGGATTCCAACAGCATACGGCTGGCGTGGCCCAGGCGCTGGTCAATGATGTAGTCGCTGAGGTTTCGCCCGGTGTGGAGCTTGAAGAAACGGCTGAAGGCCGAGGCACTCATGCCAGCAATATCGCTGAGCGTAGACAGCCGCAAGTCCTCCTTGTAGTGCTTGCTGATATAGTTCTTCACCTTCAGCACCCGGCGCGAGTCGCTACCCTCCTCCACCTTGGCATAGCTGCTGGTGGCCAGCGTGCGGGCACCATCGCAACGCGACAGCTCGTAAAGAATGGTGAGGAACTTGGTGAAGGCGTAGAAGCTGTCCTGCTCCTGAACAAGCGAGTTGAGCTGGTTGTAGACCTTCATAATGGCCGACAGGGGGAAGGCCAGACCCTTGCGCGCCTCAGCCATCATCGTCTGCATCGTGCTGAAGGGCGTACGCCCGAAGATGCTGTCCTCGCTGAAGTCCAGATCGAAGTGGACGGTTATCTCGCGGATATCCTCGCTCTTGCAAGCGTTCTGCTCCCAGACGTGCTCCAGGTCGGGGCTGGTGATGAGCACCAAGTCGTAGTCGTCGATGACCTCGGCACAGTCGCCAACAATACGGCGCACGCCAGAGGCATGTTCCACGAAGTTCAACTCGAACTCCTCGTGGCTGTGTATGGGATAAGTAAATTCTTTCTTCCGACGTTCTGCAATATACAGAACGTCCTTGCTCATCAGTTGAGTAATCTCGTGGAGAACCCTGTGTTCGTCCATATCAGATCTTCAGCTCCTTCAGGATTTCGGACATGCGCTGCATGTTCTTGATGCGCATGGGAACCAGCGGCAGACGCAGCACATTCTCGATGAATCCCATTTCGTGAAGCATGAACTTCACGCCGGCAGGATTGCCGTCGACAAAGAGCAGCGAGAAGAGGTCGGTGAAGCGATGGTGAATCTTACGCGCAGGATCATACTCGCCGCGCATCTGCAGGCGAATCATCTTGGAGAACTCGCGAGGCAGGGCATTGCCGATGACCGAAATGACGCCAACGGCACCACACGACACCATCGGGAACGTCAGCGAGTCGTCGCCGCTGATGACGTCGAAGTCGCGCGGCTTGTTCTTGATAATCTCGTCCACCTGCTCCAGATTGCCGCTGGCCTCCTTGATGGCAACGATGTTCTGGCAGTCGCGTGCCAGCCGAACCGTCGTCTCGGCCTTCAGGTTGACGCCCGTACGGCCGGGCACATTGTAGAGCACAACGGGCAGCGACGTAGCAGCGGCAATGGCCTTAAAGTGCTGGTAGAGACCTTCCTGCGACGGTTTGTTATAGTACGGACAAACGCTGAGCACACCATCAATACCCTTGAAGTCGGCCGACTTCAGCTCCTCCACGACAGCCGCCGTGTTGTTGCCGCCACAGCCCATCAGAATAGGCACACGAGCCTGTACGATGTCGACCACCAAGTCCTTGATGGTCTGTTTCTCACTAGCTGTCAGCGTCGGCGTCTCGCCTGTCGTAGCGAGTATACAAAAGAAGTCGGCACCGTTGTCCAACTGATACTGAACCAAACGTTTCAGCGCGTCGTAGTCAACGGAGCCGTCTTCCTTGAATGGTGTGATGAGGGCTATGCCCAGTCCTTTGAAGATATTTTGTACCATAATGTTACCTGTTCTGCGTAATTGGCTGCAAAATTACGCAAAAAGATTTGTTTCTGCAACATTTTAGCGGAAAAACATCAGTTATCGCACCACTTTCTTACCATCGATGATGTTCAGTCCACGCTGAGGTGTCGTACGCCGCACGCCATCAAGACCGTAAACCGTCGGCATCGAGGGCTCGGCCACAGGACGCTCAACGCCAGTCAGCGTGCCGCCGCCCATGATGGTCTTCACATCGTCGGAGCTGACGGCATAGTTGTAGATGCGCACATCGTTGACGTAGGCATTCAGCAGCGGGTCGGAGGCAAACTGGCTTCGCCCGAGGTAGTTCATACAGGGCTGTATGTCGCTGGGGCGCAGGGTGATGGTCGTCGTCGTGGCAGCCACCTCGCCATCCACATAGATGGTCGTCTTACCGCCACCGATGGTCAGGGCGACGTGCTTCCACTTCTGACTCGGCAACTTAGTACATTCAAGCGTCTGCTCAGAGCCGCCGTTCTTAATGCCGAAGCACATCTTGCCGTTGTTGTTGCCAGTAGTCAGGAACAGGTAATGGTTCTGGTCGTTGCCGAAGTCGAACAGGCGCTCCCAAGTGCTGGTCGTGCGCAGATTGACCCACATGGCCACCGTCAGCTCCTCGCTGGAGGCCACCTCGTAAGGCAGCTGCAGATACTGACCAGAGCCGCCCCTGAGCCACAGGGCCTTAGTCCCGTCGTTGCCATCCGTATAGTTGGGCGTGCCGCAGAGACGGGCATCCATCATGTTGACGGTAGCATCGTCGAGTGTCTCGTCCAGCGTCCACTGGGCCACGAGCCCGCGCTCACCAGTAGGTGTGGCAGCTGCTACGTCAGATGCCGCCGAGCTGTTCAGCGCCTTATCGATGGCTTTCACCTTATAAATATAGGCAGTACCCGGACGGCAGGTGTTGTCGGTAAAGGTCGTTCCCTTGACGTAGCGGGCAATGGTGTTCCAGTCGGCAGCGTCCTGACGGGAGCGTAGCACCATATAGCCGTCCACATCCTTGTCGGAGACGGCATTCCACGTCAGCGTGACTGCCGCAGGACGGGCCTCGGCCGTCAGCCCGGCAGGCTTCTGGGGAGCACGCGTCTCGTAACTTACGTCGACAGGCAGCAGGCGCCATTGCAGACGGCTGGCGGCACTCGCGGAACTCTGCATCTTCTTCTGGACAACGGAACTGCCGCTGAGACCAAGATAAAGTGAGCTCTCGCGGTTGCGAATGTAGAAATAGCCGCCACCCGCATATTCCAGGTACCATTGCTCGTTGCCGTCGGCCTTGGGATTGCCGCCGTAGGCAATGACGCTGGCGCCGTCGGACGTAGAGAAGTCCACGACATTCAGACGCATGGATGAGTTGCTTTTCGAAGTGATGTCAAAGAAACTGTAGTCGCCGCCCCATCGGCTGGTATAAGGGTCGCTGGGGGCTACGTTCCATTGCTGCGTCGTAGCCGAGGAGTTGTCGGCAACGATGATATCGCTACCCGACAAGGTCAGCGCCGTACCCGTCGACTTGTTGTATATCTTGTAGACGCCAGCGGTAACAGGCTGGGGCTGCACATCCTCGCCCCACGTCACGTCGATGACGCGCTCGGCATTGGCCTGACCATTCTGATAGCCCGTACCGCCAGGCATCCGCATCACGAACTCACGCTGGGGGCCGTAGCCATCGTAATAGACAGCCCGGTCGGTTGATACAAACTGATAGTCGGTAGTGGCGGCCTGGCGCTCGCTGGAACCCAGGAACGCCTTCACGCGACCGTCGTCATGACGCCAAACGGAGGCGGCCGTCCAGTTCGCACGATGCTCGCCGTAGCTCAGACGGACACCCTTGCGGCTGATCTGACAGAACTCGCCACGGGCACGGCTATCAAAGCCCCACCAGATGCCCACGGTCATGCCATACTCCAGACCGACCATCGCCTCACCAACGTTGTGCATCTCGTCGCCGATGCCCACCTTGCCGTCGGCCTTCACCTGCTGGTAGAACGTGGCAAAGCTGTCGAACGTGCCAGCCAGCTGGTGGGTATTGGCCCAGTCGTAGTACTGCTTGCCCGTGGTGTACCAGTTGAGCGCTTTGTCGTTGTTGAGGGTGTTGGCACCTATCATGGTAATGTCGGCACAACGGGGGTAGCGCTCCTTCAGGATACGGGCCACCTGCATGTGCTTCTCAGGCGTAGCGCCCTCCTCCCTACTCCAGTAGTCGCCCTCGTTGAACGGAGAAATGCCGATTACCGGGTGCCTGGTGTTCGAGAGTATCCAGTCGACATGACTGTTAATCATCGCAGCCCAATGGTCAACGTTGGCCGCCTTGTTCGTGACGTAATACTCCGGAACGTCGGTCTTTTCCACCGCCCCTTGGTCTGCCGTAATGATGAGGGGCAAAGCATTGCTGATGGAGTTGAACGCCTGACAACGCTGGCTCAGCACACTGGTCAAGTTGCTATGGAGCAAGGTGTCGTCAATCAAGGGTACCGTATAGCGAAAAGCCACACGCCCCAGGCCGATATTCTCCTTGCCCATGTGGTTGATACCTTTCTTGATGACCTGAGCGCTGATGTCGGCCTGGTCGAGACCCCACGTAGGCTCAAAGCGCTTACCTGAAGCTTTGATGTCGAAGGAGACGGTAGCATCCGGTTTGCTGAGCGTCGGAAGGAAAACACTTGACGACCAGCGGGTGTCGTCCTGAGCAAAGGTGATGGTAGCGCAAAGCATAGCCACCGTCACGAATGTTAGTCTGCGAATATTCATTTCCGTAATATCAGATAGGTTTTCAGCTTTTATTTCATATTATCCTTGCAAAAGTACGAATTAAATTTGAATCCGGCAAACTTTTTTTCATTATTCAACTATTGAAAGGAACGAGAGACAAGGATTGGATAAAAAACTCTACAAACTGATAAAAAACATTTATTTCTTATCCGCTTTTGAGCCATTCTTACTACCTTTGTAAGCAAATCGCACGAAAATGATTATGAACAGACACAGAATCATACTGATGGCAGCGGCAACGCTGCTAACTACCACTGTATGCGCACAGAAGCAGTGGACCCTGAAGGAATGCCTGGATTACGCCATGCAGAACAACATCACACTGAAGAAATCGAAACTGCAAAGACAGTCGGCTGCCGAGGACGTCAAGCAGTCGAAGGCCGCCTTGCTGCCCTCGCTCAGCGCATCGACGAACCAGAGCGTGGGCTATCGTCCGTGGCAGGATGCCGGTACGACAACCGTCACCAACGGCACCGTGAACACCAAGGTGAATAAGAGCTACTACAACGGCTCCTACGGTGTGAACGCCCAGTGGACCGTCTGGAACGGCGGGCGCAATACGAACCAGGTAAAACTGAACCAGCTGTCGGAGCAACAGGCAGAACTCTCGGAAACAGAGACCGCCAACTCCATACAGGAGAAGATAGCGCAGCTCTACGTCCAGATACTCTATCTGACTGAGGCCATCACCGTAGACAGTGCCTCGCTGGAGACAAGCAAGAAGAACGAGGAGCGTGGCCAGGAGATGGTTGAGGTGGGCAAGATGTCGAAGGCCGACCTCGCACAGCTTACCGCCCAGCGCTCGTCAGACGAATATGCTATAGTCGAGGCCGTTAGCCAGTTGGCTAACGCCAAGCTGCAGCTGAAGCAGCTCCTCGAGCTGACAGGCGACGAGGCATTCGACGTAGCCATTCCCACGACCACCAACGACATGGCGTTAACACCGGTTCCCGGACTGCAGAGCGTCTACGAGGCAGCCCTCACGTCGCGCCCAGAGATTGAGAATGCACAACTCGCCGTGAAGAGCAGCGACATGAGCATAGCCATCGCCAAAGCAGGCCAGCTGCCTACCATCAACATGACCGGCGGACTAGGCACCAGCAACAACTCGCTATCGAATAAAAGCTACGGCAGCCAGGTGAAGACCAACTTCGACGCCTCGGCTGGTGTCTCGCTGAGCATACCCATCCTGGACCAGCGACAGGCAAAGACGAACATCTCGAAAGCCCGCATACAGAAGGAGCAGGCGCTACTTGACCTTCAGGACAAGCAGAAGCAACTCTACCAGACCATCGAGGGCTACTGGCTCGACGCCAACACGAACCAGCAGAAGTTCCGCGCTGCTATGACCACCGTCGAGAGTGAGCAGCAGTCGTACGACCTGCTATCGGAGCAGTTCCGCTTGGGACTGAAGAACATCGTCGAGCTGATGACGGGCAAGGATCGCCTGCTGGCATCGCTCCAGAACCAGCTGCAGTCGAAGTACCTGACCATCCTGAACCTGCAGATGCTGGAGTTCTATAGTGGAAGATTGAAAATTGAGTAAAAACAAAGATATGAAGAAGAAGACTATCTGGATTATTGCTGGCATCGTTGCCGTAATAGTCATTGCCGCCTACCTGCTTTCGGGCGGCAAGAAAGAGGGAACCATCAGTTTCGATACCGTCAAGGTTGAGAAGCAGAACATCCAGACCACCATCACCGCCACAGGCACCATTGAGCCCGTAACGTCGGTGACCGTAGGTACGCAGGTCAGCGGTATCGTCGCACACTTGTACGTCGACTACAACTCCGTGGTGAAGAAGGGGCAGGTCATTGCCGAACTCGACAAGACCAACCTCATCAGTGAGCTGAACACCGCCCGCGCCAACCTCTCGAGTGCACAGAGTACTGCCAACTACGAAGCAGCCAACTACAACCGCTACAAACAGCTCTACGACAAGGGGCTCGTCTCGGCCGACGAGTACGAGAGCGCCCTGCTCAGCTACCGCAAGGCCAAGGAGCAGGTGAACACCTCGCAAGAGAGCGTTAGGAAGGCACAGACCAACCTGGGCTACGCCACCATCACCAGCCCCATCGACGGCGTCGTGCTGTCGAAGGCTGTGGAGGAAGGACAGACCGTAGCAGCCTCGTTCAACACCCCGGAGCTGTTCACCATCGCCAAGGACCTGACGGATATGCGCGTTATCGCCGACATTGACGAGGCCGACATTGGCGGCGTCAAGGAGGGACAGCGCGTCTCCTTCACCGTCGATGCCTTCCCCGACGACCACTTCCAGGGCAGCGTGACGCAGGTGCGCCAGCAGGCTACCACCGAGAGCAACGTCGTCACCTACGAGGTAGTCATCTCGGCACCCAACAACGACCTGAAGCTGAAGCCCGGACTGACGGCTAACGTCACCATCTACACGATGGAAAAGAACGACGTCCTCGCCGTACCGTCGAAGGCGCTACGCTTCACCATCAACGAGGCCATGCTCCAGAAAGACCAGCAGATAGAGGACGTGGAGGCTCCCGCGAAGCTTTGGACGCTCGAGGGTAACACCTTCAAGGCCCACGCCGTCGAGGTGGGCACCACCAACGGTATGCTGACGGAGATTCTCGGTGGCATTGCCGAAGGCACCGAAGTGTTGTCGGACTTCAACCTGAGCAGTCCTATCGAGGATAGTGGTACGCAGACGTCGAACCCCTTCATGCCCGGACCGCGTAACAGGAACAAGCAGCAACAGCAGGGCGGCAACCGCACTCAGGGCGGTGGTCAGCCGGGGACTGCCGCCGGCGGTAACGGTCAGGCTCCGAAAAGGTAAATAAAGCAAGAACGCATGGAAGATAACAGAAAAGTAGTCATAGAGCTGCAGAACGTCAAGCGCTACTTCCAGGTAGGCTCCGAGACGGTCAAGGCGCTGCGTGGCGTATCGTTCAAGATCTACGAGGGCGAGTTCGTCACCATCCAGGGCACCTCGGGCTCCGGCAAGTCGACGCTACTGAACCAGCTGGGGTGTCTCGACACGCCCACCAGCGGCGAATACTTCCTCGACGGCATCAGCGTGCGAACGATGTCGAAGACCCAGCGCGCCCACCTGCGCAACCGTAAGATTGGCTTCGTGTTCCAGAACTACAACCTGCTGGCCAAGACCACGGCGCTGGAGAATGTTGAGCTGCCGCTGATGTACAACTCGGCGGTGTCGGCACAGGAGCGCCGCGAGCGCGCCATCAAGGCTCTGCAGGCCGTAGGACTGGCGGACCGCATGGAACATAAGTCGAACGAGATGTCAGGCGGACAGATGCAGCGCGTCGCCATTGCCCGCGCGTTGGTCAACGACCCCGCCGTGCTGTTGGCTGATGAGGCAACGGGTAACCTCGACACGCGCACATCGTTCGAGATGCTCGTGCTGTTCCAGGAGCTCTACAAGCAGGGCCACACCATCATCTTCGTGACCCACAATCCTGAAATTGCTGAGTATGCCTCGCGCAACATCAACCTGCGCGATGGTAAGATACGTGAGGACACCGTCAACACCAACATCAAGTCGGCAGCCGAGGCACTCGCCGCCCTGCCCATACCACAAGACGATTAAAGGTTGAAGAATTGTAGAATTGAAGTTTAATGAACATACTGAATCTATTCAAGGTTAGCCTGAAGGCCGTTGCGAACAACAAGATGCGGTCGTTCCTCTCGATGCTGGGTATCATCATCGGCGTGGCTGCCGTCATCATCATGATGGCTATCGGACAGGGCTCGAAGGAGAGCATCCGCAAGGAGCTGTCGACCATGGGCACCAACCTACTGACCATCCGTCCGGGAGCCGACATGCGTGGCGGCGTGCGCCAGGACCCATCGGCCATGCAGACGCTGAAGATGGCCGACTACGAGCGTATCATGCGCGAGAAGAAGTTCGTCACAAAGGTGTCGCCAGAGGTTACGGCCAGCGGACAGGCCATTTACGGCAACAACAACACGACGTCGTCCATGTACGGCGAATCCATCGATTACCTCGACATCAAGCAATGGCCTGTCGAAGAGGGCGAGTGCTTTACTGAGGAAGACATCAAGAAGGCGGCTAAGGTGTGTCTCATCGGAGCCACCGTCGTGAAAGAACTCTTCGGTTCGACCGACCCCATCGGCAAGACCATCCGCTTCAAGAGCATACCCATGCGCGTCATCGGCGTACTGAAGTCAAAGGGCTACAACAACTGGGGCATGGACCAGGACAATGTCATCATAGCCCCCTACACCACCGTCATGAAGCGCATTGCCGCCCAGACGTGGTTCTCGTCCATCGTCTGCTCGGCCATCACCGAGGAACTGTCCGACGCCGCCATCGAAGAGCTGACACAGATGCTGCGCGACAACCACAAGCTGAAGGGCGAGGCTGTCGACGACTTCACCATCCGCTCGCAGGCTGAGATGATGGAGACGATGTCGTCGACCATGGACACGGTGACCATCATCCTCGTCGTCGCCGCTGCCTTCTCGCTGCTCGTTGCCGGTATTGGTATCATGAACATCATGCTAGTGTCTGTGACAGAGCGCACTAAGGAGATTGGCCTGCGTATGGCTGTCGGCGCTACTGGCCCAATCATCTCGCTACAGTTCCTCATTGAGTCTGTACTCATATCGCTAACCGGCGGACTGTTGGGTATTATTGTCGGCATCTCGGCCAGCGACTTCATAGTCCCTGCCTTCGGAATGCCAAGTAGCGTGCCCGCATGGAGCATCTATGTATCCTTCCTGGTGTGCGTCTTCATAGGCGTACTCTTCGGCTACATTCCTGCCCAGAAGGCGGCAAACATGGATCCTATCGAAGCCATCAGACACGAGTAGAGATGGAGGATTAGAACAAAAGTGAAGCTACAGGGTCTGTAGCTTCACTTTTGTTGTCTTTACACCTTCGCCACTAACGATCAGAGCAACCTTCGACGGAGTGCGTCCTGCACGCAGTATCACCGTACAGCGGCCGTTATGGAGACGTCGCTTATTGCCGACGCTCAATTCGTTGGAGGTGATATCGCCGTTGATAACACCAACGATGCGGGCATCACCCGTCACATCAAATGTCAGGTCGTTGTCAGCCGTCTGGATGACGCGTCCTTTCGTGTCGACGAGCGTCACGTCTACATGCTGGAGGTCTATGCCGTCAGCCTTCCACTTCGTGTTGTCGGCCTTGGTGACAAGTCCCTTGGCCTCGCTTGTCGTCTCTATGCGATGACGGGCCACCACGCGTCCGTTCTTGCGGGCAACGGCCTCCAAATAGCCGGGGGCAAAGACGACATTGTTCCAGCGTATCTGGTTACGAAGCACGGGATTATCGACATCATTACGGAGCGTACCCAGGCTCTTGCCATTCAGTATCAGTTCCACCTCGTCGGCATTGGTATAGGTTATGAGCGACAGCTTCTTGCCGGGCTGGCGGTTCCAGTGGTCGCTCATGCTGTCGTTACCCGTCTGTACGCCATTCCAAGGCTGACTGCCCTTCTTGTCAATAATGCCGATGTGAACCACCGGCTCGTCAGGAAGGAAGAAGCTCTTCATATAATAGGCCTTCGGCTTGGGGTTCAGGGCAATGTCGAACACGCCCTGGTTCCAACCTTTGGCGGGCCATCCCTGACTCTCGCCCAGATAGTCAATGGCTCCCCAGTAGGCCAGTCCAATCACCTTGTCAAGATTCATCTCGAAGTAGTTCTGGCCCATGGCAGCTACGGAGGCTTCGCTCTGATAGAAGGTCATCCACGGGAAACGGCGGCCGTCGCCGGGGAAATACATGTAGCGGTAGTTGTAGGCCTGGATGTCAGTCTTCGTGGCCAGTTCGCAAGGCAGGGAGTCAGTCTCCCAGCTGCGGTAACGGGGATGCATGGCCACGGTTACCTTGCGTGTAGAGTCATAACGGCAGACCAGCGGACGCATCAGGCTGTACATCGTCACGCCGAAGTCGTTGTACGGCATGTTGGGATCCTGCTGCAGCTCGTTGCCCAGACTCCAGAGTATCACAGAAGGCGAGTTGCGGTCGCGTTTCACCCACTCTGGAATATCCTTCTGCCACAGTTGTTCAAAAGGTACGCGCCCGCCCGTGTGCTGACGCGTCCACTTGTCATACAGTTCGTCGACCACCAGGATGCCATACTTGTCGCATAGCTCAATGAACTCCCGGCTATAGGGGTTGTGGGAGGTGCGGATATGGTTGATGCCAAAGCTCTTCATCAGCTGGATACGCTTCTCTATGGCACGCGGATAAGCCGCAGCGCCGAGGGCTCCCAGCGTGTGGTGATTGGCATAGCCCTTCAGCAGCACTTTCCTTCCGTTCAACTTCATACCGAACGACGGATCGAACTCGATGGTACGGAAGCCGAACGTAGAGCTAACTTCATCGGCTACGGTACTGTCCTCGCGCAGAATGGTCACTATGGCCGTGTAGAGATGGGGATGCTCCGTGTCCCAGAGCTTGGCATTGGCGACCTCCACCCTAGGCAGTCGGAACTCGATGGTGCGCGATGCAGTACGATTATTGGCCTTGGTCACGGCGTCGTGGACGGGCGTGCCGTCAGGTGCCAGAAGACGCAGCCTGATAGGCACCTCCTTGACACGGGTTCGATTGGTATACTCCACGGTGACGTCAACATAGCGGTTCTCGCTCGTGGTGATGCGTAGCGGATGACGACAGAGGAAGAGGTCGCGTGGCGTGACGATGAGCTTCACATGACGAAACAGACCGCCGCCGGTGTACCAGCGTGAGCTACTGGGCTCGCGGGTGTCGGCCATGACGGCAATGACATTGTCGCGACCATACTTAATCTTGTCCGTGATATCTATCTCAAAGCCGACATAACCGTAGTCCGTGCCGCCGATGAGCTCACCATTCAGGTAGACGTCGCCGACATACATGATGCCGCCAAAGTCCAGCAGCAGCCTCCGGCCACGCAACGAGTCGGACGGCGTCAGGTGGTAGCGGTACCAACCACGCCCCATATCCTTAAAACCGCGGGCCGACAGACGGCTTACGATGTTGGCTGCCGGATCGGACTTATCACCCTTCTCGTCGGCTGCAGGAGCTACCCATGGCTGCTCTATCTGGAAGTCATGGGGCAGGTCGACAAGTCGCCACCCCTGGTCGTTGTATGCCACTGCGGAAGCTCCCCTCGCGTCGCCGGCATGGAAGCGCCAGCCGAAGTTCAGGTCGACGGTTGTCCTGGGAGATTTCTGAGACACGACATTCGTCGCCACGAAGAGCGACAGAATCAGTAGTAGTTGTTGTAGTTTCTTCATTTTTAGTAGTTTTGTGGCTGCAAAGAAACAACATTTTTGCGAAATAAGGAAAAAAAAGCCTAAAAAAATCGCGTTTTGCCCGCTTTTTTCGTACCTTTGCAGGGAATTAATTCAAAATTACCAAATGGCAAAGAAGAAAATTCTGTTCATTAACCAGGAGATAGCTCCATACGTTCCTGACAACGACCTGTCGCTCATGGGGCGCAGCCTACCCCAGGCCATACAGGAGAAAGGCTACGAGATTCGCACGTTCATGCCCAAGTGGGGCACTATCAACGAGCGTCGCGGCCAGTTGCATGAGGTCATCCGCCTGTCGGGCATGAACCTCATCATCAATGACACCGACCACCCGCTGATTATCAAGGTAGCCTCTATTGTGCAGACGCGCGTCCAGGTGTACTTCATCGACAACGACGACTACTTCTCGAAGCGCCAGATGATTACCGACGAGAGCGGCGAGGACTATTCCGACAATGGTGAGCGTGCCATCTTCTTTGCCCGAGGCGTCCTTGAGACGGTCAAGAAGCTGCGCTGGGTGCCCGACGTCATCCACTGTCAGGGATGGATGGCAGCCCTCGTCCCGCTTTACATCAAGACGGCCTACCACGACGAACCGTCGTTTGCCAACACGAAGGTTGTCACCTCGCTCTTCCCGAAGAGCCTGAAGAAAGACTTCGGCCAGGACTTCAAAAAGTGCATCGAGTTCCGCGATGCCAATGCAGATCTGCTGACGCCCTATGCCGATCCGTTCGACTTCAACGAGCTGGGCAAGCTGGCCATCGACTATAGCGATGGCATTGTCGTAGGAAACAAGAAAGTGGACAAGGAGCTCCTGCAGTACACCAAGGACAAGAGCATCCCCCTGCTGGGCTACCAAGAGGACTTTGCCGATGCCTACGAGGACTTTTACAACCAAATTTGTCCTGATACAGAAGATTAGTTTCAAACGAAATCATGATTCGAACTCGTTTATTCTCAGGAATTGCCATGGCCATCATGGCACTTTCTGCATGTAACAACGACGAGCTTAACATAGGCTCGTCGCTCACCAGCGATGCCGACAAGCTCGACGTTGCCGCTGCCACCTTTCCCGTCACCACACGCACCGTCACCGTCGACTCCGTTATAGCACGCACCAACAACTGCTATTTCGGCCGCGTCATAGACCCGGAAACGGGTGCCTATATCACCTCCGACTTCATGTCGCAATTCCATATTCTTGAGGACTTCAGCCTGGTCGATGAAGACAGCATCGTCAGCAAGGAGAAAGGCGCCGTTATTGCCGACTCGTGCGAATTGCTCATCTACCTGTCCACAGCTTCCTCGTTCAGCGACTCCCTCGCTGCCATGAAGATGCAGGCCAGCGAGCTGGGGCGCCCCGTCGAGGAGGGACAGGACTACTATTCCAACTTCGACCCCGTGAAGCAGGGCTACCTGCGCGCCGACGGACTGCGTAAGTCGAAGCTGTTCACATGGACCGACCTGACGATTTCGGCCTCTGAGCGTGCCGATGACGACTACGTCAACCACATCCGCATACCGCTGAACGAGCCCTACACGGACAAGGATGGCAAGCCCTACAAGAACTATGGTTCCTACATCCTGCAGCAGTACTACGCCCATCCCGAGTACTACCGCAACTCCGACGCGTTTATCCGTAACGTTTGTCCCGGTTTCTTCTACGAGATTACCGATGGCGTGGGCTTCCACAGCCAAGTGCCCTATACGGGTCTGAGAATCTACTATCGTGCCATCGTTGATGACTCCGTCTACAACACGAACACCACGCTGGCAGGCACGTCGGAGGTGCTGCAGACCATCCGCATCACCAACGAGAAGGAGAAACTCGACTCACTTGCCCGGGTGATGAACACCTGCACCTACCTGAAGTCACCCGCAGGCCTCTTCACCGAGGTGACGCTGCCCATCGACGACATCATGCAGGGTCACGACGGCGACTCGCTGCTGGCTGCCGATTTGGCGTTCCAGCGCCTGAACAACGAGGTGAAAGACAACAGCGCGCTCACCATACCGAAGAACGTGCTGCTCATCTGCAAGGACAGCGTCGACAACTTCTTTGCCGACGAGGCTCTGGCCGACAACGTCACGTCGTTCACGACCACCTACGGCACGGGCACCAAGAACCTCTATAGCTTCACCAACCTCTCAGCCCTGGTGACCCACCTGTGGCAGCTGAAGACCAATGGTCTGAAGCGTGACCCGCAATGGACGGCCGACCACCCCAACTGGAACAAGATGCTGCTCATCCCCATCCATCTGGACCAGGTGACCACCACCTCCGTCTACGGCGTCAGCAACACCACGACCATCGGCATACAGCACGACCTGAGTATCACCAGCACGCGCCTCGTCGGGGGCAGCCAGAACAGTCAGCCCATTGAGCTGAAGGTCGCCTTTGGCAAATTTAAGACCAACTAATCCCCCCTATGGCCGACGGTTATCTGGAACAACACCAGCGTGACTACGAAGCACGCAAAGAGGCCTGGCTGCGCAAGAAGAAGCATCAGCCAGACCTTAAGTATCGTGCTATCAGTCGTCCGGACGACGAAGCGTTGTAGTCGGAATTGCGTTTAGTTCCCCACCCTTTTTCCTCTCTTATCGGATGCGGTCAGCTGCCCGCACCAGTTTCTCGTCAGCCAAGATGCCGCGCCGGGCAAAGAAGATGAGCATGGCGTTAACCATTGGCAGAGCGTCAATGGTCATCAGGTAACCCTGATAGACCGCCAGCAGAATATACCACGCAAAAATCAGGAAAATGCCGAGCAGACACAACCTTGCCTGTATCAGACGGCGCTTATATATAAATATGGTGTAGCCGGAGAGCACGGCCGACAATCCCTGCAGGATGTCAATCCACTCCCAGCGCGCCACCAGGCACACCACGGCCAGCACGGCTGCCAGCAGAAGGAATACGGTCTGTTTACGCTGTATCATAGGTCGACGATGCCCTTAGAATTCGGCACCCTGCTGCTCCTTCAGCGGATCGCGCCAGTAGACCTTCTCCTCCACGAACTCCTGGGTAGCCAGCAGCGAGGGCTTTGGCAGCTTCTCGTAGTAGCGCGAAATCTCTATCTGCTCACGGTTCTCGAACACCTCTTCCAGCGAGTCGTTGTACGAGGCGAACTCAGCCAGCTTCTTCGACAGGTCTTCCTTGATCTGAACCGAAATCTGGTTGGCGCGCTTGGCAATGATAGCCACGCTCTCGTAGATATTGTCGGTATCCTTACAGAGGTCCATGATGTTACGTGTCACGGTGTTGACGGGTGCTTTTGATTTCTTGTAATCCATAAATTCCTTTTTATATTTCAGTCTTTTGTATATTTCTTGCATTTAGCAATCAGCCGTTCGGCCAGCGCCTTGTTCTGTGAGTCAGGATACTCGTTGATGAAGCCGTAGCACTCATCCTCGGCCTCGCGGTAGCGGTCTGCGCGTTTCTGCTCGGCACTATTCTCGGCCAGCTCGAACTTGCTCTTCATGACAAGCAAGGCGAAGTCCTCGCGAAGAGGGCTGTAGGGGTACTGCTTCAAGGCATTCTGGGCCGTGATGATGCAGGCCTCGTAGTTACTCTCATCATTCGAGTTGATGTTGCCGAAGTATCCGCCGAGGTTGTAATACAACTGGGCCGAGAGCAGCTCCTTCATTATCAATTTGTCCTGCAGTTCGTAGAGACGGCTCTGCGCCAGCTCCCTGCGCTTCGAGTCCGGGAACATGTCGATGAACTGCTGATAGGCGTTCATGGCACCAATGGTGGGCGTCTGGTCCAGACGTGGTTCCGGTGCACTCTCATAGAGCGACTGTCCCACGTAGAAGTAGGCCGACTCGGCGTAGTAGCCCTTTGGGTACGTCTGGTAGTAGCGCTTGAAAGTCTGCGAGGCACTCTCGAAGTCCATGCTCATATACTGCGCCATAGCCAGCATATAGAGGCTCTCCTGAGCGTCGTCGGAGCCTTTCTTCATCGTTACAAGGTCTAACAACAGCGTTGCCGCCTGACTGTACTTACCCTCGGCAAAGCATTGCTTGGCATACTCATAGCGGTAGTCGCTGTCAGACGACTTATACACTTTGTTAAACTCCGTCGCACAGCCACAAAGGAGCATGGCGACGGCCAGCGTAGACAGATATTTCTTCATCAGCCTGCAAAATTACTCATTTTCCGCCTAACTACAAAGCCTTTTTGCGAAAATTAAGCAATAATTTCCTTTTTTCGTGGATTCTTTATCGAGGAGACGAGGCGCTCGGCTCTGCCGCTTCGCTTTGAAAAGAACGAGAAGGCGAGAATAGACTATCCGCGGATAATATTGCGGCAGATATAGTGCCGAAGGTTATTTCCTGGTTGAAATAAGCGCCACTTATTCTGCAAAAAGCGCGGCTTATTTCGGAATAAGCGCCACTTATTTCGGAATAAGCGCCGCTTATCATCGCTCAGGGGGCCAGTCTCCTTGATTTTATTGAAAATAACGGGGAAATATTTGGCCATGTGGACAAAAATCGCTACCTTTGCGGTCAAACACCAAAAAACTTAATAATACAATGACCGCAAAACAAACCATCGAGGCCGGAAAGGCCATTCTGGGAATCGAATTCGGTTCCACACGTATCAAGGCCGTGCTTATCGACCAGGAGAACAAACCCATTGCCCAGGGCTCGCACGAGTGGGAGAACCAGCTCGTCGACGGACTGTGGACGTACAGCATCGAGGCCATCTGGTACGGCCTGCAGGACTGCTATGCCGAGCTGCGCAAGGACGTGCAGAAGCAGTACGACTGCGAGATTGAGCAGCTGGCCGCCATCGGCTTCTCGGCCATGATGCACGGCTACATGGCTTTCAACGAGAAGCAGGAGATTCTGGTGCCGTTCCGCACGTGGCGCAACACCAATACGGGCAAGGCTGCCGCCGAGCTGTCGAAGCTGTTCAACTATAACATCCCCTTGAGATGGAGCATCTCGCACCTCTACGAGTGCATCCTCGAGGACAACGAGCACGTGAAGGACATCAAGTACCTGACGACGCTGGCCGGCTACGTGCATTGGCAGGTGACAGGACAGTTCGTACTGGGCGTTGGCGACGCCTCGGGCATGATTCCCGTGGACCCCGCTACCAAGACCTACGACGCCACGATGGTGAAGAAGTTCGACGAGCTCACGGCTCCGAAGGGCTACTCGTGGAAGCTGCTCGACATACTGCCGAAGTCGCTGAACGCTGGCGAGAGCGCCGGATTCTTGACGCCCGAGGGTGCCAAGAAGCTCGACGTGTCAGGTCACCTGAAGCCCGGCTGCCCCGTCTGTCCGCCTGAGGGCGATGCCGGAACCGGCATGGTAGCCACGAACGCCGTGAAGCAGCGCACGGGCAACGTCTCGGCCGGCACCTCCTCGTTCTCGATGATTGTGCTGGAGAAGCCGCTCAGCAAGCCCTACGAGATGATTGACATGGTGACCACGCCCGACGGAAGTCTCGTCGCTATGGTCCATTGCAACAACTGCACGAGCGACATCAATGCCTGGGTCGGCCTATTCAAGGAGTACCAGCAGCTGCTGGGCGTGCCCGTGGACATGAACGAGCTCTACGGCAAGCTGTTCAACAAGGCCCTGGAGGGCGAGGCTGACTGTGGCGGCCTGATGGCCTACAACTACGTCTCGGGCGAGCCTGTGACGGGACTGCAGGAGGGACGCCCGATGTTCGTGCGCTCGGCTAACGACAAGTTCAATCTGGCCAACTTCATGCGCGCCCACCTCTACGGCGCCATCGGCGTGCTGAAGATCGGCAACGACATCCTGTTCAAGGACGAGATGATTCGCGTGGACCGCATCACCGGTCATGGCGGCTACTTCAAGACCGCCGGCGTTGGCCAGCGCATGTTGGCTGCCGCCTTGAACTCGCCCATCTCGGTCATGGAGACGGCTGGCGAAGGTGGTGCTTGGGGTATCGCCCTGCTGGCAGGCTACCTTATTAATAAGAACGGCAAGTCGCTGGCCGACTACCTGGAGGACGTGGTCTTCGCCGGCAACACGGGCGTCAGCATCGCCCCGACAGCCGAGGACGTTGCCGGATTCGAGCGCTACATCGAGAACTACAAGAAGTGTCTGCCCATCGAGCAGGCTGCGGTGGACAATAAGAATTGAAAAATTGAAGAATTGAAGTTCTTTTTAAAGAATTGAAGTTTAGACGACGCTTCATGCTACTAACACTATGTATAGCTGTCTTGGCGACGGCAGGGCTGACTGCCGCCGCCGAGGACGGCACCGAGAAGGACACCATCGACTACGGCCCCACCATGGGCTGGAGCTCGTGGAACACGTTTGAGCTGAATATCAGCGAGTCGATTATCAAGGGACAGGCCAACGCTATGGTCTTGAAGGGACTGGCGGCCGTGGGCTACAACCACATCAACATCGACGACGGCTACTTCGGCGGACGCGACAAGACGACGGGCAAGCTGAAGATACACCCCACCCGATTCCCCAACGGACTGCAGCCCGTGGTGGACCACATCCACGCGAAGGGACTGAAGGCCGGCATATATAGTGACGGTGGTCACAACACCTGCGGCAGCTACCACGGTGGTGACAAGGATGGCGTTGGCGTGGGACTCTACGAGCACGACCAGCAGGACTGCGACATGTTCTTCAAGGACCTGGGCTTCGACTTCATCAAGGTCGACTTCTGCGGCGGTGACCCCATCCACAACAATGAAAACCTGGACCTCAACGAGAAGCAACGCTACACCGCCATCGCCAAAGCCATCAAGAACACCGGCCGCAACGACGTGCGCATGAACATCTGCCGATGGGCATACCCCGGCACATGGGCTGAGAGTACAGCCTTCTCGTGGCGAACAACGGCCGACATCTTCCCCAGCTGGAATGACGTGAAGCGCATTCTTACCGAAAACCTTTACATGAGCGCCTATTGCAGCAAGGGCCACTACAACGACATGGACATGCTCGAGGTGGGCGTCAACAAGTGGGGAAATGAGCTGACCTACGAGGAGGCCAAGACCCACTTCGGTATGTGGTGCATCATGAACTCGCCCCTGCTCATAGGCTGCGACATCACCAGCCTGAGCACAACGAACCTCAACCTGCTGAAGAACACGGAGCTCATAGCCCTGAACCAGGACACACTCTACCAGCAGGCCTATCTGGCCAAGAAGGTGAATGGCTGCTACATCATGGTGAAGGACATTGAGACGGCCTACGGACTGAAGCGTGCCTTCGCCGTCTACAACCCCAACGATGCGGCGAAGACCGTCACCGTGACGTTCAGCGACATAGATTTAGCCGATAGCGTCAAGCTGCACAACTGCTTCACGAAAAAGGACGTGGGACAGTTCTACGACACTTACAAGGTGACGGTAGCCGCCCACGGCACGAAAATCTACGTCGCCGAGGCACAGACACGACTGGAGCGCGTGCGCTACGAGGCCGAGACGGGCTACTCGAAGGCCTACTCGGAGATTGATTGGAACGTCTGCCAATACTCAGAGGCCAGCTTCTGCTCAGGCGGCTACAAGGCCGGCTACATCGGTGGTAGCAACGCCAGCAACTACCTGGAGTGGCGCAATGTCTACAGCCGCGAGGGCGGCGACTACCAGCTGACCATCGGCTACATTAGTGGCGAAAGTCGCAGCATGACAGTCTACGTAAACGGCAAGAAGGTGAAGACGTTCAGCAGCTGCAACTCAGGCGGTTTCGACAAGGTGGGCACGAAGAAACTCGACATCACGCTGGAGCCCGGCGAGAACGTCATCCGACTCTCGAACACCAGCGGCTGGATGCCCGACATGGACTACATCGACGTGGTGAAGAAGGTGCCGACAGCCATCAGCACCCCTGCCCTGCCCCACACGACGTCGGCCGACACCTACGACCTCTCGGGACGCAAAACCCTGGGCGGCCGCGGCATCGTCATCAGTAACGGCAGGAAATACATCAAACGCTAACTCAACTTTATTCATTTTTAATATATTAGTTATGAACGACAACAAAGTAATGAATCGTGCAGCGGACAACATCAGAATCCTTGCTGCATCGATGGTTGAAAAGGCCAAGTCCGGACACCCCGGCGGCGCCATGGGTGGTGCTGACTTCATCAACACCCTGTATAGTGAGTTCCTGGTCTACGACCCCGAGAACCCCGCTTGGGAGGGCCGCGACCGCTTCTTCCTCGACCCCGGCCACATGGCTCCGATGCTCTACAGCCAGCTCGCCCTCATCGGCAAGTACACGCTGGAGGACCTGAAGAACCTGCGCCAGTGGGGTTCCGTGAC
>JAEEGL015171625.1_pt1 | contig 24333 bp, 7 predicted proteins | sample 9134231 | NCBI WGS metagenome assembly JAEEGL01 (sample SAMN16246548, study PRJNA631951) | gut metagenome | biome: gut microbiome; feature: rumen; material: fiber-attached | host: Bos | place: Iran: Karaj | collected 2018-10
AATTCGAAAATGTCCCTCACGTACTCACATTCCTATCTCAAAGGCCTTTGTATAAAGGGCTTGAGGCACGTGAGGGACATTCGTTCTCCCTCACGTTGCCCTCACATTTTCAGCCCCTCAGCCTCACGCAGCCTCTAATCGGGCTGTCTTAATAATTTTAGCATTGTAGACATAAAAAACAGATCGCCATGAATCATTCAAGTGAGTGGCGAGCTCCAAAAACGTGAGGGTGACGTGAGTGACATTTATTCTCCCTCACGTGCCTCCAGCCCTTTGTACATCGGCTTTTGAGGCCCCTGACGGGAGTATGTGAGGGTAAAAATGAAATTCATAAAAAAACATGAATGAACAAGATGGAAGTGATGCTATTCCCAACACTCAAGCTCGTGTTCTATCTCAGGCAACTGACTGCGGTGGAACACGGGTTCTTTTATGCCCTGACGCTTCTGCTGGCGGTAGTCATCGAGCAGACGGAAGGCATAGCGACCTAACAGGGTGATGGCCACCAGATTGCAGGCCGTGAGAAACAGCATGAAGAAATCGACGATGTTCCACACCAGTTCGAAACTGGCCAGCGCACCGAAGATCACCATCAAGCCGCCGGAGCAGATGCGGTAGGCGGTCATCACCTTGTTGTTCTTCGTGATGAAGCGGATGTTCGCCTCGCCGTAGTAATAGTTGCCGATGATGCTGGAGAAGGCGAAGAGGAAGATGGCGACCGCAATGAATATCGGGCCTGCGCTACCCACCTCTGACTGCAGTGCCGACTGCGTGAGGGCGATGCCGTTGAGCTCAGGCGTCTGATAGAGACCGCTGATCAGGATGACGAAGGCGGTGCAGGAGCACACCATCAGCGTGTCGGTGAAGACACCCAGGGCCTGGATGAGTCCTTGCTTCACGGGGTGGGAGGTCGATGCCGTAGCAGCCACGTTGGGCGCACTGCCTTCGCCTGCCTCGTTGGAGAAGAGTCCGCGCTTGATGCCGTTCATCATCGCGGCTCCCAGTCCGCCGCCCGCTATCTGCTCAATGCCGAAAGCGTTGACAAGGATGACCTTCAGCACATGGGGAATGAGCTCGATGTTCATGGCGATAACCACTACGGCAAGGATGATATAGCCCACGGCCATCACAGGCACGAGGATGGCGCTGACAAAGGCGATGCGCTGAATGCCGCCAAAGACGATGACCAAGGCCATCGCCGCCAGGGCGCAGCCCACCCAGAGGGGTGACCAGCCGAAGGCCTCCTGCATGGCTCCGCAGATGGTGTTGGCCTGAATGGAGTTGTTGGAAAGGCCGAACTGCATGGTGATGAGTATGGCAAACAGGATGGCCATCCAGCGTTTGTGCAGACCTCGCTGGATATAGTAGGCAGGGCCGCCGATGAACGAGTCCTCATGCTTCTGCTTGTAGAGCTGTGCCAAAGTCGATTCGATGAAGGCCGTGGCAGAGCCGACAAGGGCGACGATCCACATCCAGAACACGGCGCCTGGGCCGCCGACGGCAATAGCCGTGGCAACGCCAGCCAGATTGCCGGTGCCCACTCGGGTGGCCACGCTGACGGCGAAAGCCTGGAACGAAGAGATATGTCGGCTCTTCGTTTTCTCATTCACTTGTTCTTCTACCGTTGAGACGGCCGAATCGGTCAGGAGTCGCAGCATCTCACCCACCATGCGGAACTGCACAAAGCGGGTGCGCCACGTGAACCAAAGGCCGCAGCCTACCAGTGCCACGATGAGCACGTAGCTCCACAGCACATCATTTACAGAGGTTATCAGTTCATTCATGCCGCAAAAGTACATTATTTTTTTCATAACACAAAAAAAATGAGTAACTTTGGAGCCGAAAACGAAAAAAGAGGAAATGATGAGAAAGAGTTATCTGATCTTAGTGGGACTTCTGGCCGTGATCACGGCGGGAGCACAGACGTTGCATTATGACAGTCCGGCACAGTTTTTCGAGGAGGCGCTGGTGATAGGCAACGGAACGATGGGGGCCATCGTCTATGGCGACACGAAGCGGGAGCGCATCTCGCTGAACGACATCACGCTGTGGACGGGTGAACCTAGCAACATGCATGTGTTCTCGCCCGAGGCACACAAGACCATCCCCGCCATCCGTGAGGCGCTGCGCAAAGGTGACTACCGCGAGGCTGACCGACTGCAACATGACGTGCAGGGCCACTTCTCACAGAACTATCAGCCGCTGGGACAGCTCCAGATTGAGTATCTGGACACGGTAGAGGCGGTGGGCGACTACCGTCGCTGGCTCGACATCGGCAACGCTACGGCTCACACGACATTTCGTCGTGGCAGCTATTGCTATACGGTTGAGTGTTTCGCCACGAATCCTGATTCAGGCATCGTGGTGCGCCTCACCACCGACAACCCGCGTGGCATCCGTGCCCGCCTGTCGCTGAGCTGTCAGTTGCGACACAGTAGCAGCATCCTGAATGGAAACACGCTGACCACCGACGGCTATGCCGGCTATGCCTCGCTGCCCAGCTACTATGATGCCAAGGAGAAATTCGCCTACGATGCAGGGCGCGGCATACACTTCCGCACGAAAGTGCTGGTGAAGGCCGAGAGCGCGAAGGCCGACGGCAACGTGATTGCCGTTGACGGCGATAGGGTGGTGACCCTTTTTGTGGTCAACGCCACCTCGTTCAACGGCTACGACAAAGACCCCGTGAAGGAGGGCCGCGACTACAAATGGCTGGCCGACCATCGGCTGGAGCACCTGTCGGCCATGTCGTTCAAGAAGTTGCACCAGTGCCACGTGAAGGACTATCGGCGCTTCTACACCCGCGTCAAGCTCTCGCTGGGCAGTACAGTGGGTCGCGATTTAGTCGCGACGGCACCCCCTACCGACCACCAGCTCCGTGCCTATCTGGACGAAGGCCGCTTCAACCCAGCACTCGAGGCCCTCTACTTCCAGTACGGGCGCTACCTGCTCATCAGCTGTTCGCGCACGCCCAACGTGCCTGCCAACCTGCAGGGACTGTGGAACGAGAGCATCCTGCCGCCCTGGTCGTGCAACTACACCAGCAACATCAACGTGGAGGAGAACTACTGGGCTGCAGAGACGGCCGCCCTGCCTGAGATGCACCAGTCGCTCTTCACCTTCATGAAGGAACTGCAGGGCTCAGGCGAACTGACGGCCAAGGCCTACTATGGTGTGGATCGCGGCTGGTGTCTGGCTCACAATACCGACATCTGGGCCATGACCTGCCCCGTGGGACTGCATACGGGCGACCCGATGTGGGCCAACTGGAACATGGGTGGCGCCTGGCTCTCCACCCACATCTGGGAGCACTACACCTTCTCGCTCGACAAGGATTTTTTGCGCGAATACTACCCCGTGCTGAAAGGGGCTGCCGACTTCTGTCTCAGCTGGCTCGTCAGCACCAAGGACATGGGTGTCGATGCTTCAGCAGGCAGCAATGCTGTCGCGGCTCCCGCTGATGGCTTCCTCATTACCGCCCCTGCGACCTCGCCTGAGAACTCGTTTGTTACCCCCGACGGCTATCACGGTCGCACCTGCTATGGCGGCTTTGCCGATATCGCCATGATCCGCGAGTGCCTGACCGATGCCCGCGATGCCGCCATCGTGCTGGGCACAGACCGCGACTTCATCGCGCAGGCCGACGCAGCCCTCGCCCGCCTGCAACCGTATAAGATAGGAAAGAAAGGCAACCTGCAGGAGTGGTTCTACGACTGGGAGGATGAAGACCCGCACCACCGCCACCAGAGCCATCTCTTCGGCATCTATCCAGGCCACCATATCGATGACGGCGTGAACACGAAGGAGGCGCTGCACCGTGCCGCCTCGCGAACGCTCGAACTGAAAGGCGACCGCACCACGGGCTGGAGCACAGGCTGGCGCGTGAATCTCTACGCCCGACTGCATGATGCCCGGAATGCCTATCACATGTACCGCAAACTGCTGAGCTACGTGAGTCCCGACGGCTATCGCGGCCCTGATGCCCGCAGGGGTGGAGGCACCTATCCCAACCTGCTCGATGCCCACTCGCCCTTCCAGATTGACGGAAACTTCGGCGGCTGTGCCGGCGTGATCGAGATGCTGATGCAGAGCGACTTTACGGTGCGTGAGGGTTCACCCCTCACGACCCTCGAGCTCCTGCCAGCCCTGCCTGAGAACTGGAAGGACGGCGAGGTAAGCGGCATCCGTGCCCGTGGCGGCATCACCGTCAGCATGACCTGGCGCAACAGCCGCGTCACCGCCCTCACACTTACTGCCCAGCAGTCCGTCGGTCTCTCGTTGCAGATGAACGGACGGCAGCAGCAACTCACGCTCAAGAAGGGCAAAAACCGCATCCTTTGATGACAGAAATGCCGCAGAAATAACAGATTAACAGGATAGATGCAATAATTTTCGGTGCTAGCGCGTTTTATAGAAAGTGTGTACTTACGTGGATAAGCATTGAAAAGAATAGCCTATCTGATGATTTTCCTGCTGGCACTCACGGCCTTTGGCGCCGTGCCGCAACAGGATGACGATGACAAAACGAAGAAGGCAGCGCCCAAATCGCAGCCGGGGAAGTTGGTCGTCGAAGACGATGCTGTGCCCGATTCGCTGGTACACGCCCGCTGGAAGATTCAGCGCACGACACCCGTGGAGACGGCCGACCTGGACTCGTCGGCACTTGACCTGCGCATGCCTGACAACGTGAGGCAGCAGGCAGAATACAACGACTCGATGGGCGTGTATTTCATTGGTTCGAAGATAGGCGACTCCTACCTCAACACCCCTGTGATGATGACTCCTGAGGAGTATATGAAGTGGAGCGAGCGCAAGGCCCGTCAGGCCTTCTTCCGCCAGAAGGATGCTGAGAACGTGAAGGCGAAGGGCGAGGAGAAATTCTCGTTTACTGACATGCACTTCGACCTCGGCCCTGCGGAGAAAATCTTCGGCCCTGGCGGTGTGCGTGTAAAGACGCAGGGTACGGCCGAACTGAAGCTTGGCGGTACCATCAAGAACATTGACAACCCTTCGCTGCCCATCCGTAACCGTAAGACCACAGCCTTCGATTTCGACGAGAAGATCAACCTGAACGTCAATGCCAAGGTGGGCGACAAGGTGAACATGAACCTGAACTACAACACCGATGCCACCTTCGACTTCGACACGAAGAACCTCAAGCTGAAGTATGAGGGCAAGGAAGATGAGATCATCAAGCTGGTGGAGGCGGGCAACGTCTCGTTCCCCTCGAACAACTCGCTGGTGAAGGGTGCATCGAGCCTCTTCGGCGTGCGCACCGACATGCAGTTCGGCAAGTTGAAGTTGCAGACCGTGATCTCGCAGAAGAACTCGACGTCGAAGAGCGTGTCGAGCCGAGGCGGCACACAGACCACCCCCTACGAGATTGATGTGGCCGACTATGAGGAGAACCGCCACTTCTTCCTCAGCCACTATTTCCGCGAGCAGTATGACCGCGGCATGCAGCAGCTGCCCAACATCACGTCGGGCATCAAGATCAACCGCGTAGAGGTGTGGGTGACCAACAAGACCGGCACCACCACCAACTCCCGTAACATCGTGGCCTTCACCGACTTGGGCGAAGGACAGTATATCAGTAACCCCGTGAAATGGAGCGGCAATGCCAGTGCCGTGCCCAGCAACCAGGCCAACAGCGAATATGCCACGCTGACCGCCCTCATCGACTCTGCCTCGCGCAGCGTGGATGAGGTGACTGCTAAACTGGAGGGTATGACCAATTTCGTGGGTGGCAGCGACTATGAGAAGCTGGCTTCGGCTCGCCTATTGACGTCGAGCGAATACACGGTGAACACCGCGCTGGGCTATATCTCGCTGAAGACCGGTCTCCAGCCCGACCAGGTGCTGGCTGTGGCCTACGAATATACCTACGGCGGTCAGACCTATCAGGTGGGTGAGTTTGCCAGCGACCTCACGCAGACCAACAAGTGCCTCTTCGTCAAGGCGCTGAAGAACACATCGAACAACCCCAGTCAGGGCAACTGGCGCCTGATGATGAAAAACGTGTACTACCTGGCCTCGACCGTGGAAAAAGAAAAATTCCGCATGGACATCAAATACCAGAGCGACACCACCGGCACCTATCTCACCTACCTGCCTGAGGAACAGCTGAAATCGACCCCGCTGCTGAAGATGATGGGACTGGACCGCCTCGATGCCAACAACAAGCCGCACTCCAACGGACAGTTCGACTTCGTCAGCGGCTACACGGTGCAGAACGGTCGCGTGTTCCTGCCGTCGGCTGAGCCTTTCGGTCAGTACCTGCGCAACTATCTGGAGAAGAAAGGACTGGGACATCTGGCCGACAAATACTGCTATGACCAGCTCTACGACTCGACCAAGACCGTGGCCAAGCAGAATGCCGAGAAGGACAAGTTCCTGCTCGTGGGACAGTACAAGGGCACTTCGGCCAACGTGATTTCGCTGGGCGCCTACAACGTGCCGGCAGGTTCGGTGGTGGTGACCGCAGGCGGCGTGACGCTGCAGGAGGGCAGCGACTACTCGGTGGACTATTCGGCTGGCGAGGTGACCATCCTGAACCAGAGCATCATCGATGCCGGCACCAATGTCAACGTGTCGCTGGAAGATAATACCCACTACGGCATGCAGCGCAAGACCATGTTCGGCGTGAACTGGGAGTATGACTTCACGAAGAACTTCTCGCTGGGCGGCACCGTGCAGCATCTGCACGAGCAGGCGCTGACCACAAAGGTGTCGATGGGCGAGGAGCCGCTGAACAACACCATCTTCGGCATGAACGTGAACTGGAAGCAGGAGTCGCAGTGGCTCACCAACATGCTCGATCGTCTGCCGCTGCTCCATCTCACGCAGCCCTCGCAGATCACCTTCACAGGCGAGTTTGCCAAGCTCTTTGCCGGCAATGCCAGCGGTACGCAGGATAACGCCTCCTATCTGGACGACTTTGAGAACGCCAAGAACCTGCTCGACATCAGCGACCCGAAGGCATGGGTGCTGTCGAGTGTGCCCTCGCAGTTTGAAAACCACAATGACAAGAACACGGTGAAGAGCGGTTACGGGCGAGCCTTGCTGGCCTGGTACAACGTGGATCCCATCTTCACCCGCCGCTCCAGCAGCCTGACGCCTGGCCACATCAAGGGCGACCTCGAACAGCTCTCCAACCACTACGTGCGTGAGGTCTATGTGAGGGAGATCTATCCCAACCGCGACCAGTCAACCTACAGCGGTGCCACCTCGACGCTGCCTGTGCTCAATCTGGCTTACTATCCGAAGGAGCGCGGCCCCTACAACCTGACGCTCGACTACAACGGCGACGGCACGCTGCGCAATCCTGAGGGCAAGTGGGGCGGCATGATGCGCCGTCTGGAGACCACCGACTTTGAGGAGGCTAATATAGAATATGTGGAGTTCTGGCTGCTCGACCCCTATATCTACACCCGTAAGGACGGCACGGCCTCGCGCCACAGCGGCGATCTCTACCTGAACCTGGGTGAGGTGAGCGAGGATGTGCTCTGCGACGGCAAGAAGTTCTATGAGAGCGGCATGCCCGTCGATGGCACCAGCTCTTTCGTCGAGACCCAGTGGGGACGCATACCCCAGCAGGCCACGCAGACCTACGCCTTTGCCACCACCAGCGGTTCGCGCCAGTTGCAGGACGTGGGTCTGAACGGTCTGAACGATGAGCAGGAGCGCACGTTCGAGGCCTATCAGAACTGGCTCACAGCTATCAGCGGCGTGGTGCAGAACGACAGCCTCCTGCAGGCTTGGCGCAACGACCCCGCAGGCGATGACTACCATTACTTCCGCGGCTCCGACTTCGACCTGGAGCAAAAGAGCATCCTCGACCGCTACAAGCGCATCAACAATCCGCAGGGCAACTCGCCAGCCTCTGACGAGAGTCCTGAGAGCTATGACACCAGCTACAAGACGGGCCCCGACGTGGAGGACATCAATCAGGACTTCACACTGAATGAGTATGAGCGCTACTTCCAGTATCGCATCCACATCAGCGACGACGAGCTGCAGGCCTATAACCGCGGACAGAAGAGCAGCGACTCCTATATCGTGGATCACCGCGACTACAACGCGAAACTGCGCAATGGCGACTCGGCCACCGTGCGCTGGTATCAGTACCGCATCCCGCTGGCAGAATGCAAGGACAAGGTGGGAGCTATCAACGACTTCACCTCTATCCGCTTCATGCGCATGTTCCTCACGGGCTTCCAGGAAGACATCATCCTGCGCTTCGGCAGTCTCGACCTGGTGCGCGGCACCTGGCGACAGTACAAGCAGAACCTGCAGACCTCGGCAGGTGCAGAGACGGGTGTGCTGGAGATGAGTGCCGTGAACATCGAGGAGAACACCGACCGCAAGCCTGTGGCCTACGTGCTGCCTCCAGGCATCACCCGTGCCACCGACCCCAACCAGCCCCAGCTCACGGAGAACAACGAGCAGGCCCTCTGTCTGACGGTGAAGAACCTGTCGCAGAACGAGTCGAAGGCCGTCTATAAGAACATCAACCTCGACCTGCGCCAGTACAAGCGCCTGCAGATGTTTGTCCATGCCAACCACCTCGTGCCCAACAGCACGCAGCTGCAGGACAACCAGCTGGCCGTCTTCATCCGTCTGGGCAGCGACTACAAGAACAACTACTACGAGTATCTCATCCCCCTGAAGCTGACGCCCGAGGGCAACTACCGCTGGAACGTGGCTGGCGACCGACCCATCGTCTGGCCGCAGGAGAACATGCTCGACATCGACCTGTCGATTTTCACCCAACTGAAGAAGGCCCGCAACAAAGCCCGTTCGGCAGGTGCTGCCAGCTATACCCAGCTGTTCAGCGACTACGATCCGGAGAAGCCTAACAACCGCATCTCAGTCGTGGGTAACCCGTCGCTGGGCGAGGTGAAGACGATGATCATCGGTGTGCGCAACCTGACCAGCGAACTGAAGTCGGGTGAGGTGTGGGTCAATGAGCTGCGACTGCGTGAGACCAACAACGAGGGTGGCTGGGCGGCCAGCGGTGCCATGAACATCCAGCTCTCCGACTTCGGCACGGTGAACCTGACGGGCCGCTATGTGAGCGAGGGCTTCGGCGGACTGGAGGAGAGCGTGATGCAGCGTTCTACCGACACGCGTAAGTCCTACTCCGTGACCACCAATCTGGAGATGGGTAAGTTCTTCCCCGACAAGGCGCAGGTGAGCATTCCGCTCTACTATTCTTATAATAAGGAGATCATCAGTCCGAAGTATAATCCGCTCGACACCGACATGGAGCTCGACGATGCACTGGAGTCGATGAGCAAGCAGGAGCGCGACTCAGTAGAGAGCATCGCCGTGACGAAGCACACCACGCGCAACTTCTCCATCTCCAACGCCCGCGTGGGCATCAAGTCGAAGCGCCATCCCATGCCTTACGACCCTGCCAACTTCTCTTTCACCTACAGTCACTCTCACACGAAGACCACGGGTGAGACCACCGTCTGGGAGACGGATGACCAGTGGCGTGGTGCCATCAACTACACCTACTCGCCAGTCTATAAGACGTGGGAGCCCTTTAAGAAGTCGAAGAGCAAGTCGAAATGGATGAACTTCCCCAAGGCCTTCGGCATCAACTACTTGCCGCAGACCATCTCGTTCAACACCGAGATGACCCGCCACTACTATGAGTTGCAGGAGCGCGACCTGGAGAACACGGTCAACCCCAACCTGCCCATCCAGTTTAACGAGCAGTTCCTCTGGAACCGTGAGTTCTCGATGCGCTGGGACTTCACCAAGAACCTGCACATGAACTTCCAGTCGGCCACCCATGCTGAGATTGAGGAACCCTACACCCCGCTCAACAAAGACCTCTATCCCGACCGCTACTCGGCATGGAAAGACTCTGTGCTGACGAGCATCAAGAACCTGGGTCGCCCGCTTGACTATCAGCAGTCGTTCACGGCCTCCTATCAGGTGCCGCTCGACAAACTGCCCATTCTCGACTGGACGAAGGCCGATGCCTCCTACACCGCCACCTATTCCTGGCTGCGCGGAACGGAGCTGGAAGACGGTACCTCGATGGGTAACACCATCTCGAACAACCGCAACCTGAACATCAACACCTCGTTTAATCTGGAGACGCTCTATAATCACTTCCCCTTCCTGAAGAAAACCAACGAGCGCTTTAAGAAGCAGCCTACCATCAAGCCCAAACCCAAGCGTCAGGACAAGAAGACCCCGAACGCAAAAGATAAGGCTAAAGACAAGGACAAGGCCGACGGAAAGGCAGACGACAAGAACGCCCAGAAGGAACAGCAGCAGTTGCCGAAGAACAAGAACAGCTACCAGCGGGAGCTGACGCTTACGCCCGACACCACCTTCGAGGTGCAGCACGGCAAGAAGTCGAAGCGCCTGATGGTCTCGTTCAAGGACGAGAAGGGCAAGGTCGTTAATCTGAAGTGGAAGACCGTCGATGACAATAAGATCAAGGTCTATGGCACCGACAGCATGAAGGTGAAGGTGACCATCACACCCAAGAAGCCCCTCGACGATGAGCGGTGGTATGACGTGGCCCAGTATGTGGCACGCGGCCTGATGTCGCTGCGCTCGGTGAGCATCAGCTATCGCAACCAGTTTGCGATGACGGTGCCCGGCTTCCTGCCCAACGTGGGCGATGCCTTCGGACAGCGCACGGGTAGCGTGCTGGCTCCTGGCCTCGACTTCGCTTTCGGTCTGACGGGCGAAGGCTATATCGACCGTGCCCTTGATCGCGGTTGGCTGCTCTGCAACGACAGCATCGCCACTCCCTCTACCAGTACGGCCACCGAAGATATTCAGATCAAGGCCACGCTCGAACCCATCCGCGACCTGAAGATTGACCTCAACGCCTCGCGCACCAAGTCGCAGTCGCGCAGCGTGCAGTTTATGTATGTCGGCAAGCCCACCACGCTGAGCGGCTCGTTCAACATGACCACTATCTCCATCCGCAGCGCGATGGAGGGCATGGGCGATGCCAACGACGGCTACTACTCCCCTTCGTTTGAGCAGTTCTGCGACAAGATTGAAGACTTCCGTCAGCGCGTGCAGGCCCAGTATCCGCAGAACGGGCCCAACGCCAATACCACGCCCACGACGGTCAACCCCGTCAATCCCTATTCAGGCGATGTGCTCATTCCTGCTTTCCTCTCCACCTATACGATGGGAGCAGGCTCGTCGCTCGACATCTTCCCGCTGCTCACGCGACTGCTGCCCAACTGGACCATCCGCTATGCCGGACTGGCCAAGCTCCCGTGGGTGCGTGACCACTTCAAGTCGGTCAACCTGAACCATACCTACACGTCGGTCTATTCTGTCGGTTCCTACAACAGCTACAGCTCATGGATAGAATATATGGGTGATCTCGGTTATGTGACGGCTACCGATGGCTCGCTGAACCCGTCGAGCCGTTACAACATACCTACGGTGAGCATCAACGAAGCCTTCAGACCGCTGCTGGGTCTCGACGTGACGCTGCAAAACAATATGACGTTCAAGGTGGAATACAAGACCACGCGTGTGCTCACCCTCTCGATGACCAGCGTTCAGGTGACCGAGGCGCTGTCGAAGGACTGGGTCATCGGAATGGGTTACAAGATTTCCAACTTCAACCTCTTCGGCTCGGGTAGCAGCCGCAAGGTGAAGGGGGCGAAGAACTCGAAAAAGCAGGAAGAGAAGCAGACCACCACGAAGAAGGGTGGCGTGAACCATGACCTGAACATCCGCGGTGACATCTCGTTCCGCAACCAGGCGGCCATCACCCGTGACATCGCCACCCGTGTGTCGTCAGCCTCCAGTGGCAACTCTGCCTTGAAGATCTCCTTGCAGGCCGACTACACGCTCTCCCGCATGTTGACGATGACAGCCTACTACGACCGCCAGACCAATACTCCGCTGCTCTCTTCGTCGAGCTATCCCACCACCACCCACGACTTCGGCTTCTCCCTGAAGTTCTCGCTGACGAGGTAGGCAACAGTTCAGATTATATTCAAGCGTGCATTCTATCGTCTGCAACTCCTGAACTCCTTCAACTTTCAAAGTTGAAGGACAAATTGAAGACGTTTTAGAAGGGATAGCCGATGGCGAAGTGGAGGGAGTGCATGTCCTTGAAGCGCTCGATGTTGAAATAGCCGGACTTGCTGGTCTCGTAAGGAACGTGGAGACCGAAGCCCCAGTCAACGCGGATGATGAGGAACTCGAGGTCGTAGCGGAGACCGAGACCCGTGCCCGTGGCCAGCTGATTAAATAGCTTGGCGGGCTGGAACTTGACGTCGCTGACCGCCTCATTCCAAATGGCTAAGTCGGCCTTGGTGGCGGCATCGTCGGTGGGCGAGGGTGTGATGCTGAGATCCTGATCAGTCCATACGTTGCCCGCATCGAGGAAGATGGCACCATAGAGCGAACCGAAGAGGCGGCGGCGATATTCGAGGTTGAGCACGAGCTTGGTATTACCGTTCTGCAGGAGGTAGGACATCTGGCGGCTGCCGGTGCCAGGGAAGCGGCCAGGGCCGATGGAGCGCACGGTGAAGGCGCGGATGCTGTTGGCACCGCCCACATAGAAGCGCTCGCTGAAGGGAGCGGCGGTCGAGTTGCCATAGACCCAGATGTGACCGGCGTTGACATGGCCCACGAGCTGCGAGTTGAGGTCGAGCTGCCAGGTCTTGGTAAGGTCGGTCTCGAACTTCACGAACTGGGAATAAGCGGCCTTAAACATGGTCTTGTCCTTCTGGTTCCAGCTGTCGCCCCGACTGAGGAAGTAGAGCGACGAGACATTGCCCGACTCTTCGACGGTGAACTCCCAGCGCAAGGGGTTATGGCTCTTCTTGCTGCTGGAGTACATGTAGGTGTAGCGCATCTTGGGGATGAAGTAGTCGGCCATCGTAGCCATCAGGTAACTGTTCTTGTTGATGATCTCCTCGAACTGGCTGGTTTTGCTGTTCATGAACTGATATTTCGCCGTGATGGGCGAGAACTCGTTCTGGCTGCGCTCAGAGGTCTGCCAGCGATAGGTCCACTCGCCCGAGACGATGTGCATCTTGTAGTAGTCGGGGCGGTTGATAATGTCGGTCGAAGCCTTGAGGATGCTCCAGGGGGTGGAATAGAACGGCTTGGGACGCTTGATGCGACCGTTCTTGTCGCGCTTGGGCGTGCGCTCACCGAAGAAGGGGGCGATGATACGGGGAAACTCGATGGAGCCGTCGGCACCATACTGATAGGTGCTCATGCCCGAGGCGTTGGCCCCCGTCTCCCACTCGTAGGAGCCATGCAGGTTGATGTCGAGCTTCTCACCGCCACGGAAGGCGTTGCGCTTGGTGAAACCGATCTTTGCCTCGGGGCCCAAGCGGCCGATGGTGCGGTTGTTGAAGTTGGTCTCGAAATAGAAGTCATAGGGCTTGTCGAAGGTGCAGTTGAGCTGTAGGTCGAGCGTGTCGGTGCCCGGACGGGGCGTAAACTGGAAGTCGGTCTGCGAGAACACTCCAGTAGCATTGACCTTCTGCATGGACTCGACATAGTTATCATAGCTATAGGCCTCGCGTGGGCGCAACTTCATATTCCTAAGAAGTACGCGTGGGCGTATGGGTGAGCGCTTACCATTATAATATACCTTCAGGAAGCGGCGGCCCATGGAGTCGTTGAGCTCCTCACGCATGGTGCGACGCAGGTTGACGCGCAACTGTCCGATGTACCACTTCTGCAGCGCTTCCCGGGGCAGCGAGTCGGCCAGTTGCAGGCGCAGCTGGGCACGGAAGGGCAGGTCGAAGGTGTCGGCCAGATACTTGGCATAGCTGGTGTTGTAGTAGTAATAACCGTTGTTGCGGAACAGCAACGAGAGGCGCGAACGCTCGGCATCGAGATTACTGACAGAGAACACGGAGCCCTTACGAATGCGGGTCTCGCTGGCTGTGGAGTCGATGAGCGCCTGCATGTCGGCAGGGAAGTTGAGATACCGCATGGAGTCAACGCGGAAGAGCGAGTCGAGGCGCACGGTGTAGCCGATCTTTGCCTTCTTCGGATTCTTCTGCGGCACCTCGGTAAAGGAGACGTCGCCATGCAGATAGCCGTTCTTGTGTAGCACATTGCGGGCCACGGAGGCGCGCAGGGTGGGGTTGACCTGGCTCATGAGTACAGGTGCCTTGCCGAAGGAACGGTTCATCCATTGCTTGAAACGACCGTGCGAACCCTCGGCCCAGTTGTAGATCCACAGTCCGTAGGGGAAGGGCGTGCGGTAGTAGCTGCTGCCGAAGAGGGCACCATTGGGTGCCGTGGCCAGTGCTGCCTCTATCTCCTCCTGCGTGGTGACGAAATGGTCGTTGTCGATGTAGTCCTGATACTCAATCTTGGTCAGGCCGATGAACAACTGATCATCGTCGGGCACCAGCTTCGTCGTGGAGCATGCCGTCAGCACGAGTGGCAGGAGGAGGTATAGGAGGGTCTTATTGAACTTCATTGCGTACAGTTTTTGTTGAGTCGTTGGGCGCAGCCTCACGCGTGTTCATTCTGAGCGAGTCGCCAGGCAGGGCTTCGCGTGTGTTCGTTCTGAGCGAGTCGGAGGGCTGGCGCCTGTTCATGGGCATCATGGGTTGCTTCTTCTCGCTGCCCCAAATCTTGAAAATGTCCCAGAAGGATTCGAGCTTGCGCCTCCACATGTAGCCGCCGCCATACTGGCCTGTGTAGCCTTCAAGCCAGTCATAGACGTTCTGATTGTAGAACAGCTTGACATACTGGTTGCTGGTGGGCGTGAGGCGGTACTCCATCGTCACATTGTCGAAGAACGACTGCTTCTCACCCTGCTGCATCTCGTTGCCGGTCGATACCTTGCCGCCAATCTGCACGCGCAGACGGTTGTTCCAGAAACGCTTGGCAAACTTGAACGAGTAGTCGGTGTGCATGTTGCCGCTGGCATCGGTCGAGTTGTCGAGACCCACGCTCAGGTCGAGGGTCTTGAGGGCGTTGCCCGTGATATTGTTGATCTCACTCTGGAGGAACGAGCTGAGGGCAGAGTTCATGGAGAAGCCGCTGGTGTTGCCGTCGGCCAGATACATGCCCGTGGTGAGCATGGTGACGGCCACCTTGCCACGCTCCTCGGTGGTCATCGCGTTGAGGCTGCTGGAGATGGACATGTCCTCGGGTGCATCGATGACAAACTCAAGACCCATGTCCTGCAGCGTCTTGGTGATGACCACACCACAGTCGAAGATGACGCTGCGGCTCTGCTGACCTTCAGACCCCACGGCGGCACGGGTGCGCTCGGTGGCGGTGAGGTTCAGACGCGGGTTCATCGGGTCGCCCGTGAACTCGACGTAGCTGCCATCCTGGATGGTGAAAGTCTTCAGCGGGATGATGGGCAGCGAATACTTCATCTCACCGCTGGTCAGGGTGTAGCGTCCCGTCATCGAGATGCCGTCGTTGCTGTAGCGCATTCGCAGGTCGCCGCCGCCGAAGAGATCGACATAGTTGGACTGATCGACATTCAGGCCGCAGAGCACATGGGCGCCCTGGTCGATGGAGATGGTCATATCGACCTGAAGGCCCTCAGGCGTGGGCTTCTCCACCACGGTCTGGGTGGAATCGGTGAAGTCGGTGAACTTCACCAGTTCGTCTAACTGATTATCGGTGGAGAGGGGTGAGTCGAGCAGCAGATAGGTGAGGTCGGTGGTGCCGAGCACGTCGAGTCGTCCTCGCATGCGCAACTGGTCAAGACGGCCTGTCATCGTGGCAAAGAAATTGACGAAAGCCTTGCCATAGGCTATCGACTCCTTGGTCTGCTTGGCATTGATGAGCTGGAAGTCGCGAGCTCGCATGCGCACGTTCATCGTGATGCGGTCGGTGTCGTGGAAGTCTATGTCGCCCATGATGTTGAGCGGGTTGTCGTTGTAGGCATACATGGTGAAGTTCTCAAGCAGCAACTTCGAGTTGATGATGCGCACGGGGTCGTTGTCGAAGCGCAGGTTGACACCGTAGGGCTTACTGAAGAGGAAGGCTGAGTCGAGATAGACCTCACCATCGACCTTCGGGCGGTTGAGCGCGCCCACTACTGACATCTCTCCGTCGGCATAGCCATCGAAGCCGATGAGCTGGTCGGGGATGAAACCGTTGCCCATCTGCATGGGGAAGCGCGTGAGCTTGAGGTTGGCATTGAGTTGGCCGGCATTGATGGTGCGACCCGTCGTCGGGTCTTTGACGGCGGCCTTGAACTCACCCTTCAGACTGCCGATCTCCACTCCTTCCAACTTCAGCACACCCTCGACGGCGTGGGTGTCGTCTTCGCGTTGCAGATAGACGAACTCCGTGTTCAGGTTGCCGATGGGATTCTTCTCATAGATGAGGTTCTGGATGCCCATGTCGGAGGCAACGGAGATCTGCTGCTGTCCGTTCATGATGAGGTGGTAGTCGCCGTTGAGCATGCCGGAGACGCGTGGCGCATAGGGGATGACGCTGGTCAGCTTTTCCAGATCGAAACGATAGAGCGAGACGGTGAGGTCTTGCAGCAGCGTGGTGTCCTGCGACTCGCTATAGACCTTCACACCCGTGCCATCGTCGGCTATCAGGTCAATCTTGGCCTCTAAGCGCAGGTTCTTGTGTATCAGCAGGAAGTTGTCCTTGTTCAGGTTGAACTCCTTATAGCCGATGGTGGGTCGCTCAGGCAGGAACTGGAACTGCAACCCGTCATCGACCATAGCAGCGGTGGCGCCCAGGCGCAAGCCCATCTGTCCCTTGTCGTCGTAGTACCTGACGCCAGCCAATGCTCCATGCTCGTGAATACGGCCATCGACCAGCGCACGGAACACAAACTGCGGATTGCGACGGTTGTTGCTCACCTCGCCCTGATAGGTCAGGCCGCGCTCCGTGTCTTTCAGATGCAGACGGATGGTGTCGATGCGGGTGGAGTCGGCATTGAGTGAATAGATGTGTGCATCGCCGTTGATGCCCGTGAGGGGCGAGGACTTCAGGTCGATATGAATGTCTTTGAAGTCGGTATTAGCCGACGAGCGCAGGAAGTCGGCAATGGGGTTGTTGCGTCCGCTGGTGAGATAGAGCCGCATATTGGGCAGATTGCGCTTGATGGCCGGTTGGTCTATCTCGCGGTTCTCATACTGTGCCAGAATTGTGTCGCTCAACATGAGCACCTGGTCGAGCAGCGTCTGATAGCCGCAGTTGGCGTCGCCGTTCAGAATAAGGTCGCCGCTTTGCAGACGGACGAAGGTGGTGTCGGGACGGGTGAGCAGACGGATATCGACATCCTGCGGACGGTAGGTGTCGAGCGAATCCTTGATGTACAGATCGCCGATGATGGCCGTCAGGTCGTAGTAGTCATCGAGGTTGCTTTCTAAGTCGATATGGCCGCACATGCCGATGGCCAGCGGGTCTTCCACCAAGTGAAGGGCGTGCAGGTCGAGCTGTTGCAGGTCGGTACCGACGGTCATGGACAGGTCGGCCTTTCCGTTGAGCGCATCGAGCAGGGCATCGGCTTGGATGCTGCCTCGGATGAGCTGGTTATGTCCAGTCACGCTGGCGATGGCATGACCGTCGCGAAGCTGGGCGTTGAGCGTCAGACTGTCCACATCGAGCTGCTCGTAGCCCAGATGCTGGACTTCGGCGGTAGCCTCCAGCCATGAACTGCGCTTGAACATGTCGGTACCTTGGCCCTTGGCCTGAAGGGTGGCCGTGAGGTGATAGAGCGAGTCTTTGGGCATGAAATGGTGGAGGTTCAGGTGGCGGATGTCGGCATAGGCATCATAGCTCAGCAGGCGTTGGTCGAAAGAACCTTTGACCACGGCGGTGCCCTCAGCTTCACGGGCTGTGAGGAAAGCGGAGTAACGCCCCTGACGAGCCTCTATGTCGCCTGAGAGCCGCAGTCCGTGAGGGATGCGGTATTGTTGCATGATGTCCTTGCCTGCCAGTCCCATCACAAAGCCGAGGTCGTAGCTCTCAGCCTCCAGGTCGAGTTGGGCCACCAGACGGTCGAGATCGGTCATATTCTCCACCGTGCCGTGGGTGGAAGCATGGAAGGCGGTGGGTAGTGTCACCTCAAACTCGCTGATGTTGGCCCGCTGCATGTTTCCATCGATACGGCCACGCACCGTCAACGGCCATTCCGGCCAGCGCGACTGGAAGGTGGCAGGCATGTCGGCCATGAAGAGCATGAGGTCGGGCTTGCCCAGCTGGGCGTTCAGCTGGAGGTGCAGCTGCCCTGGGGCAAGGGAGTCCATCAGCGTGAAGTCAAACTCTGCACGCGTATAGATATTGGAATAGGGTGTTGCCAAAGAAAGACCAGGCATGCGGATGCCTACCGAATCGAGCAGGATGCCGCCCGTGAGCTGCGTCACCTGTAGTCCGCTCTGCTCGCGCAGCGCCGTCTCGCGAATCTTCAGCGAGAGGTCGGGGTCGTGGTAGTAGATGGAGTCGATGCCCAGGCGGATGTCGCTTAGGGCGATGTGGTTATAGTCGAGTCCGCTGTCGGCACGCGGCTCAAAGGGCAGGTCGTAGGTCAATCGGCCGTCGTGCCAATCGACCGACTGCACGCTATAGGTGGCCGAAGCCAGATCGACGATGACCTCCTTAGCCTGTGCACGCCCCATATAGGCCATGACCTGCATGGAGTCGCCAGGCATGTGGACATCGACCTGTGAGCGCAGGATGGTGAGACTGTCAACATGTATGTACCAAAGGGCTTCGGACTCCGTGGTATCAACGGCAGCGGTGTCGCTCAACAGTATGGTAAGGTCGGCATCGGAGAGCTGCGCATTGTTCAGTTCCACGGTACTCTTCTCTAAATCAATACCTTCGGAACGGGCAGCGAGACGGCCGACCTTGCCCCGTACCTGAAGGTCGGAGATGAAGTCAAGCGTGTTGATCGTGGCCTGCTCCACGGCCAGTTCGTCGATTACCACCTTCTGGCTGACCAGTGGCCAAAGTTTCACATCGACCACCAGACGACCGATGTCGGCAATCGTGTCGCCCTGCTGGCTGACCACCACGACCCCTTCGACGCTCAGGTCGAGCGGAAAGTCGAGGGCTACCCTGTCAACGGTAATCTGCATGCCGGTATTCTCTGAGGCGACAGAGGCCACCTTATCCACGATCCAGTTCTGTACGGGAGGAACGTAGAGCAGGATGGTAAGTACCATAAACAGCAGAATCGGACTCAGCAACAGGAGGCCAATCCAAAGAAATGCTTTCTTCATCGCGTGCAAAGTAAACAAAAAAAAATGAAACGAACGAACTTTTCACCGTGCTTTTTCGCCTTTATCTATACTTTTTGTCCTATTCTATCTGTCATTTCGAAATTATTTAGTAATTTTGCTACCTAAAATCAAATATTACGAACAAATCTACTAAGTCAAAAATGAGACAAACAATCAGCTTGTGCCTCGTGATGCTGATGCTCTGCACGACGGCAATGGGAAAGGAAAAAGTGAAAAAACAGGATCTCTGGCCAGACGGTACACCCATCCCTGCATGGTTCAGCGATACCAGTCGTGTAGATGTGTCGAAGCTGGGCAAACGCTACGACGTGACGCAGTATGGCGTGAAGAACTACAGCGACCAGGTGCAGACGGAGAAACTGCAGGCTGTAATCGACCGTGCCGCCCAGGAGGGTGGGGGAGTCATCGTCATTCCCCGTGGCCACGTGATCAGCGGTAGCCTCTTCTTCAAACCGGGTACTCACCTGCTCATCGAGGAGAACGGCGAGCTGCGCGGCAGCGACCGCATCCGTGACTTCAAACTGGTGAAGACCCGCATGGAGGGACAGACGCTGAACTATTTTGCTGCGCTGGTCAATGCCGATGGCTGCGACGGCTTTACGATTACAGGCCCAGGCACCATCAACGGCAACGGTCAGGCCTACTGGGAGGAGTTCTGGATTCGCCGTCAGTTTAATCGTAACTGCACGAACTTGGAAGCCATGCGCCCTCGCAATGTCTATATCTCAAACTCGAAGAACGTGACGGTGCAGGATGTGCGCATCATCAATTCGCCTTTCTGGACGAATCACCTCTACAAATGTGAGAACGTGCGCTATCTGGGCTGCTATATCTTTGCTCCCAACAACAACGTGACCCCCGTAGATCCGAAGCGTGGCGCTCCGTCGAGCGATGCCATTGACCTCGACGTGTGCAAGAACGTGCTCGTCTCAGGCTGCTACATGAGCGTCTGCGACGATGCCGTAGTGCTGAAGGGCGGCAAGGGCACCTGGGCCGACAAGGATGCTGACAACGGTCCTTGTGAGAACATCATTGTGCAGGACTGTGAGTATGGTAAGGTGCATGGTTGCATGACGCTCGGCTCGGAGTCGATTCACGACAAGAACGTGATCCTGCGCCGCTGCAAGGTGCATGATGCCAACCGCGTGATCTGGCTGAAGATGCGTCCTGACACGCCCCAGCACTATGAGTATGTGACGGTGAGCGAACTGACAGGCGACTGTGCCTCGTTCCTCGTGGTGCGCCCCTGGACGCAGTTCTTCAAGCCCGAGGAGCGTGCCGACATGCCGCTGTCGCAATGTAACAACATCACCATACGCGACATCCAGATGGATTGCAAGAACTTTTTCGACGTGGGTAAAAGTGAGAAATACCGTCTACTTGACTTCACCTTCGAGAATGTCAATATCACCGACCAGAAGAAAGCCTTTGATGCCTCGCTCATCGAGAATTGCATGGTGAAAAACGTAAATATTCGTTGATAACGGACAATATGACAAGAAAGCGAACGATTTTATAGGTTCGCTTTTCTTGTAAATTGTTACTTTTGCTGCCAAATAACAAACTACTGATTAACGATATGCGAAAATTCTTATTATTGCAGACCCTGCTGATGGTTGTGCTGATGGCATCGGCTGGTGAGAGAAAGAAACTCAATTTCAATGCCGACTGGCGACTGGAGGTGGGTGACTTCAGCGAGGCTTCAAAGCCAGATTTCGACGATGCTTCGTGGAAGCATGTCACCCTGCCCTTCTCCTTCAATGGCGATGAGGCATTCAAACGGGATATCGTTGACCTCACCGACACCATCTGCTGGTATCGCAAGACGTTCGTGCTGACGGAGGCTGACACAGCAGGAAAGGTGTTCATTGAGTTCGAGGGTGCCCGTCAGGGTGCCGACGTCTGGCTGAACGGTCAGAAGGTGGGCTTCTCGGATAATGGCGTGATGGCCTTCGGCTTCGACCTCACCCCCTACGTCAAGTCGGGAAAGAACGTGATAGCCGTGCGCTGTGACAACAGTTGGACTTATCGCGACCGCACGCTGAACAGCCGCTACCAGTGGAACGACAAGAACTTCAATGCCAACTACGGCGGTCTGCCCAAGAATGTCTATCTGCACCTGACAGGCAAGCTCTATCAGACGCTGCCGCTCTATTCGAACCTCGGCACCACAGGCACCTACATTTATGCCACCGATATAGATGTGGCAGGACATAAGGCCGTGATTCATGCCGAGAGTCAGGTGAAAAACGAGGACGTAACGGCGAGAACTTTTACTTTCGCCGTGCGGATGACGGATGCTGATGGGCGCGAGGTGGCTCGCTTCAAGGGTGAGACCGTGACGATGCAACCAGGCGAGACGAGAATGGTCAAGGCTCAGCAAACGGTCGAAGGTCTGCACTTCTGGTCGTGGGGCTATGGCTATCTCTATACAGTAGAAACAATTTTGCAGCCAAAACAATCTACTCCCCTCCCTAACGAAGTGTCCAGGGAGGGGCAAGGGGGTGGGTCTGCTGGGGGTGAGTCTGTCTCTACCCGTACCGGCTTCCGTAAGACGGCATTCAAGGAGGGAATGTTCTACCTGAACGACCGCGTGATGATGATTCATGGCTATGCCCAGCGCACCAGCAACGAGTGGCCGGGCGTGGGCATCAGCGTGCCGGCTTGGCTCTCAGACTATAGCAATGACCTCGCCGTGAAGAGTGGTGGCAACCTCATGCGCTGGATGCACGTCTGTCCGTGGAAGCAGGACATCGAGTCGTGCGACCGTGTGGGTATGATGCAGGCCATGCCTGCCGGCGATGCCGAGAAGGACGTGGAGGGTGCCCGTTGGCAGCAGCGCACGCAACTGATGCGCGATGCCATCATCTATAATAGGAATAACCCCAGCATCATCTTCTATGAGTGTGGCAACTTCCGCATTTCGAAAGAACACATGGAGGAGATGAAGAAGATTCGTGACCAGTACGACCCCTACGGTGGCCGCGCCATCGGTTCGCGCGAGATGCTCGACCGTCCCGAGGCAGAATATGGCGGCGAGATGCTCTACATCAACAAAAGTGCATCGAAGCCCATGTGGGCCATGGAGTACTACCGCGACGAGGGACTGCGCAAGTACTGGGATGAATACAGCTATCCGTTCCACAAGGAGGGCGACGGCCCGCTCTATCGTGGTGCGCCTGCCTTAGACTATAATCACAACATGGATGCGCTGGGCTGCGGCATGGTGGAGCGCTGGCATGAGTACTGGCTGGAGCGTCCCGGCACGGGTAAGCGCGTCAGTAGCGGTGGCGTGAAGATCGTGTTCAGCGATACCAATACCCACCATCGTGGTGAGTCGAACTATCGCACCAGCGGTGTGGTCGATGCCATGCGCCTGCCCAAGGATGCCTTCTATGCCCATCAGGTGATGTGGGACGGATGGGTGTCGCCTGAACAGGAGCGTACCCATATCATTGGGCATTGGAATTACGAGAAGGCCTCCCCCAACCCCTCCGAAGGAGGGGAGAGTGGAAAGTCAGTTGTGAAACCTGTGTATGTTGTTTCTACGGGCGACGAGGTGGAACTCTTTGTCAATGGAAAATCGCAGGGTAAGGGTGAACGCTCGTTCCAATGGCTCTTCACTTTCAAGGATGTGAAGTTCGAGCCTGGCAAACTGGAGGCGGTGGCCTATACGAACGGAAAGGAAACCTCACGCCATCAGTTGGTGACCGCTGGCGCTCCTTACCAGCTGAAGCTCACGGCTATTCAGAATCCCGAGGGCTTCAAGGCCGATGGTGCCGACATGGCTCTCGTTCAGGTGGAGGTGCTCGATAAAGAGGGACGCCGCTGTCCGCTCGATGACCGTATGGTTCATTTCGCCCTCTGGGGTGAAGGACGCTGGATTGGCGGCATCGGTACGCGCGACAGCAAGCAGTATCTGGTCACTCCCCCTAAAAATCCCGAAGCAAAGGGCGAGAAAGGACTCCTTGACTCGGCCAACAAGAAGAATCTTAGCGATAACTATGTGGGAGCAATGTCGCTGCCTGTGGAGTGTGGCGTCAACCGCATCCTCGTGCGCTCTACGCCCACAGCAGGCGAGATCTCCCTGTCGGTTACGGCTGAAGGCGTGCGTCCGGCTTACTTGACGCTGAAGACGCAGCAGGCTCCCGCAGCCGACGTGCTGCCAGCCCTCACGCTCAAACCCGTGCTTGACCGTGGCGAGACACCCCTCACGCCCAGTTACGAAGATGTCTTTACCAGCGTCGAGGTGGTCGATGTGAAAGCTGGCTCCAATCCTGCCGATGCCAAGCTGAGCCTTGATGACAACGAGTTGACCGAGTGGAAGAGCGATGGCAATCGCGAGAATGCCTGGATCACCTATCGGCTTGCCCGTAAGGCTGTCATCAGCGAGATTGCCCTCAAACTCACAGGCTGGCGACAGAAGTGCTATCCCCTTGAGGTCTATGCTGGCAAGAAAAAAGTGTGGGAGGGCGTCACTCCTGCCACGCTGGGCTATGCCCATATCACCATCGACAAGCCTCTGCCTGCTCAGGAACTGACCATCCGCATGGTGGCTCCCGCACAGGACAGCAAGAAGTTCGGGCTCATCAAGGAACTGGCAGGTGGTGCGGCCAATGAGATGGATCGCATGAAGACCGCCAAGGGCAAGACTGAGCTCCGCATCGTCGAAATAGACCTGTTGGAATGGCAGAAACATTAAGAGCCACGATGTGCGGCGCTCGGCTTTGCCGCTTCGCTTGTCGAAGAACGGTGGCATCTGCGTGATGATGAGCAATTCGACCTTGCCGCTTGGTTTCCTTCACTCAAATATAGAGCTGGCCACGAGTTGGGTGCCTCATTCTATAATACCATACCCCGCAATTCTCTGTGAGTTGCGGGGCTTGTTTTCACAATACCGTGAGCGAGATGCGTTTTCCCAATCCTGAAAAGATACGGAAGAGTGTAGAGAGCTGCACATCAGCGTGCCCGTTCTCTATCTTTGAAATATAGCTCTTCTTTGTGCCAATCTTAGCGGCTAACTGCTCCTGGGTCAGTCCTGCCAGGCGACGCTGCTCTTTTAAACATTCCGCTAAGCAGAATGCCTCAGCCTCGGTTTCAAAATTCTCACGAGCCT
>JAEEGL016312420.1_pt1 | contig 24331 bp, 24 predicted proteins | sample 9134231 | NCBI WGS metagenome assembly JAEEGL01 (sample SAMN16246548, study PRJNA631951) | gut metagenome | biome: gut microbiome; feature: rumen; material: fiber-attached | host: Bos | place: Iran: Karaj | collected 2018-10
AATCGGTTACATCAAGATTATCCATCTGGATAGCAATCTTGTCCTTTGATACCTCAAGTTGCCTCATTTTCTTCTTTAATCCATCAAGCTCCTGCTCCAGTTCAGAGGTATCAACTCTGGCTGCAATCTTTTCTCTGATACCTTTTTCAAAGTCTGGAGAAGTAACCATTTTCTTAATCAGCTCAGCTACTGCATCATTTACAATATCCTGCCCCCACTGCTTATGATAATCGCACTTATGTCCAGTTGTACCGGTAGGATGCTTGCATGCATAGTAAAAATAGTCCCTATAAGTGCCACCTTGGGGATGTCTCTTACGATTTACATTGCCGTACATATTGGCACCACATCCCGGACACTTCAGAATACCGGTCAAAATATGTTCATGTTCAAGGCTGTGTGTCTTAACACGCTTCGCTCCAGTAGTCTTTCTTTTATCCTGAGCTGCCTTCCATTCTTCTACGCTAATAATCGCTTCATGCTCACCGTCAACAACCATGAATTCATCCTGTTTTACAACATGAAATTCATTTCTCTTACCCTGGACCTTTTCCGTTTTTCTTCTACCATATGCCAATTTCCCGCAGTACACAGGATTATCAATTACTCCCTTGACAAAAGATGCTGCAAAGCCATCAATCGTATTATTCTGGCGCTTCTTTTTCACATATCCGCTTTCATTGAGAAACGCAGCAATTGCAGCTACTCCCATAGTTGTATTGATATATTTATCAAAGATGATTTTTATTACTTCCACTTCATCTTCCGCAATAAATAACGATCCATCCACCAACTTGTATCCATATGGAGCAAAACCGCCATTCCATTTTCCTTCTCTGGCCTTCTGCTTACGACCTTCCATAGTCTGAACAAGAATATTATCTCTTTCAATTTCTGCAACAGCAGAAAGAACTGAAATCATAAGCTTGCCGGCATCCTTAGAAGAATCGATGCCATCCTCAACACAAATCAGATTGACTCCAAAATCCTGCATCTTCTGAAGAGAGCTAAGAACATCAGCGGCATTTCTACCAAAACGGGAAAGCTTAAATACAAGAACATAATCAATATCATCTGTGCCTGCTTCAATCAGTTCAAGCATTTCCTTGAACTGCGGACGACCATCCACATTTTTACCAGATTTACCTTCATCAGAAAACTCCCTGACTACAATCATATCCTGATAATCAGCATATTTCTTAAGTTTTTCCTTTTGAGCATCTAAGCTGAATCCATCGACCTGCATAGCAGTAGATACTCTTGTATATATGTAACATCGTTGCTTTTTCAAATAATCACTCCTCTAAAATCTATTTCAATCATTTTGCCAACGCCGACAAAATGATTGAATATTATTGCTCCTCAATTCTATTATTGATTTTTTCAGCCTCATTCAGGACGCGAAGCTGATACTCTGCAATTTCCTTCAATGCTTCAAACCTATCTTTCTTATCCATTCCCTCACGGATCATTTGTGCGTTATGCGATTCAAGATTCGATAAAACTGTTAATTCATTTATTGTTGCGTAATCCCTAACATTACTCTTTTTTGCAAGTTCCGGATTAGCCTCTCTCCAAGCTTTTGCAGTAAAACCAAATAATGCTACATTAAGTAAATCCGCCTCTTCAGCATAAGGGAGCCACTGTAAATCCTCACGATAATTGCATACAGGAATTAGATAATTTTTTACCGCATCCGTTTGAATTAAATAGTTGTTCTTAGATAAAAATCTCTTTGCATCCCATTCAAGCTTCTGCAAATCATTTTCAGTTTCCTTTAGTCTTTGGAACTCCTTAATTAGATACAATTTGAACACCGGACTAATAGCAGAGGCAAACTCAAATGCAATATCCTTATGTGCAAATGTTCCACCGTACTTTCCACGCTTAACATATAGTCCAACCGCATTAGTCTTTTCTACCCATTCTGATACGCTTGGTGTAAACGTAACAAGTCCTGCCTCTTTTTTAAAGTGTTCAGATTCGAACACTTTAAAATTCGGATTATATATTTCTTCCCATGTTGATAAGAATTCCAAAGTGCTTCTATTTCTTAACCAATTTCGAATAACATCCGCAGCTCGCGAATTATCCGATTTAGCAGCTGCAATATCTGTAATACAGATATAGTCATCTATGTCTTCATACGATACCGTAACCGGTATTCCCTGAACTGTAATAACTCTATTTTTTGCCATTATTCTGTTCCCCCTTCTCCTTATTCATCTGCTCTGCTTTCACATAATATTCAAGCAAACGCAGAAAGTACTTAGGAACACGCTTCTTGCCATGCTCCCAGTCACTTACTGTCATATAGGGAATTTCAAAGTACTCACAAAACTGATGCCTGTTCATACCGGTACTTTCTCTAAGCTCGATTAAAATATCTTTTGCATATCTATCATCATTTAAAATATAGTCTGTCATATCTCCGCCCCTTTCACGCTAAGCGTCAATATAATATTATCACGCAACACGTGAATATTCAAGATTAAGCTATAACGTTATAAGCGTGGGCTCAATTTGAACCCACGCACCAATAAACACTTCTTTAGATAGTTACTCCTTAAATATGAATTCTCCATCTACAGATAAATTATCAAAATCTAGTTCATCATAAGTTACTGGATTTTTCCAACCGTTTTGTTCCATTGTAGCAATGAAATCAGCAGCCAATGCCACTCTGTAGTTTTTCACATAATACGCTAAATCCCCTGGCCAATACCATGTTCCATCTGTTAGTACACTAGGAACTCCAGCACTTCCTTTTTCTGGATTTAATACATCATTAACTGAACCGGCGCATATTATAATTCCTACACCGTTCTCAAGATAATTTACTATCTTATCAATTAATTCAGGATTTGCCTTTCCTATATATTCCTTTATTGATGGATCAGATTCGTCTCCGTGAGGCATTTCACAAAAATAACCCTGTCTTATAATATTCATTTTCTACCCTTCCTTTCTGGATGATATGTAATCCATTTACCTGTATTTTTAAACTGACTAGGTCCAATTACCACTTTTCCATTTGGATAGATATAAAGCGTATCGGATGGAGCCATTACTGAGACGCCCATTTTGTTTGCTAAATTCTGAGCAAAACCCTTGGCTTCTTTACCAGTACTGCATGATATCAATCGTATATTTCCTTTGATGTAACCACTATCACTTTTTAGAAACTTAGCTAACCGCCTATGATCAAGGTCAACCCAATTACCATTCTTCATAACAGATACCGTATTAGGATTACCATGAACTACAACATCCGTATACCCTGGTTCCTTTTTTATCTTAGTTGCAGCAGTCTTTAGTTCTTCGCCTTTACCTCTACCTACTAAAGTTGAATCAGCTACAACGACTCCTATACTTCTTGCTCCTGTAGACGATCCAAAACCACCATGATATCCTGCGCCCATTTATACCGCCTCCTTATGAGAGGTAGCATAATTGCTATCAAACTGCACAATTCTTATTCCGGCATTTTTATATTTCTTAAAATACTTTTCCGGTGCAGCACCATATACCACAATCGTTGTAGGCTGTAATCTCTTAACTACCACCTCTAGACCTTTGAGAAATATTTCTCTATCTTGTACTAGTTTAAGATTCCCATGAGAACCAACGGCAATTACACAATGTTCTTCGATTCCATCACAGCAAATACGATATGTACGTCTATCCCCAAATCTTAGGTTTGGTATTACTTTCACACCATTTACTTGCAACCAAAATCCTATAGCTCTGCTACGGTAAATATTCCATAATTGCATTACCAATGGCATATCCCTATAAAGACTAAAGTCAGGAAGAATAACACCATTAAATCGTTTTAGTATATCCAAGTACTTCTGTGGATTTCGCCAGATGCGCTCAAACAAATGATCATCCTCATAAAAATGAACCCACTGGTTGTAATCCTTACAAGATATACATTTTGAAAATGATATCAGCTTATTAGGAATATCATATGTTGCTTTTATACATGGGAATTCAAATATTCCGGCATATGTTGCTAATGTTACCAAAAATGCGTTAAAAACATCAATACAGCTCTTACGCTGCGAATTAATTCTGCTCATAACAAGCACCTCCTTTTGGGTGTACAACAGAGATAAGAGCATACTATCCCCGAGGTAAATACTCAGGTACTTGTTATGAATTGTTCAGGTTCTAACCTAAGTACCCAAGTAGCGGTTACGCATGATTTATTATCCAGATAAATGCATGCAAGTTACAATTTTTCTTGATATTTTAATAATAATATGCTAAGATAAAAGTGTTCAGGTTCGAGCCTAAGTACTCGAGCAGCACCGTATTGTAGTTCCAGCTACTTATGGTGCTTTTTTCTTTTACCTGAACTAATACATTCATAATAATCACCGCCTTTCATCTTCTCATTAGCTATGCACATTTTCTATATAGCGCTAGTAATTTTTCCTCGTAAACCGTCAATCTATTTATTCTTTCGTAACGAGCTTTCCAAGAACAATAATACTCATACGCATATACAGCAGCCTCATAACTTATATCAAAAATTTCATATATATCTTGTGGACATTCAGCACCTATCTTGTGAACTAGTACTGGTGGAGCAATTGCATATTTAGCAAAGAAATTTGCTTCATCTTCTTCATGATCACTATGGCCTGTATGATCAAGAACAATATGTCCTATCTCATGCAGAATTGTCCAATTCTGTCTTTCATAACATCTGTCAATATCATTATAAAAAATGTATTCTCTTCCATCTTTTTCAATAAAGAATCCATCTTCACTTACTTCCATTGCTTTTTTAAGTTTTCTATTAGTCAAACCTGAATATGCAATCAATGCGATATTCATTTTTGAAGCAATCTCAAATCCAGAAACTGGTATGCATTTGATATTATATTTTTCAAAAATATGAATTACTTCCCCTTTAATAAATTCATATTCTTCGTCTGTTAATTTCCAACAACCCCTACTCATCATCGTCACCCATCAAGATATTGATTATCTCTCTTTTCTCTGCTTTTGACATCTGAGATACATTTCTTGCAATTAGTTTCTTTGCAAATCCAAGTTCATCAGTTACATCGGTCGGAACGCCTTCCATTAAATAATCCGAAGTTGTATCTAATGCAATTGCAATTTTAGTGAGTACACTTGCTCTTGGAACTCTATCGCCTTTAATATAGTGTGATATTGCCGCATCAGTACATCCAACTCTTTCTGCGAGTTCTTTTTGACTGATTCCCTTCTTATCAATAAGGTCTTTTAATCTTTTACCCATTGTTGCCATTTCATAGTCCTCCTTGCGTAGTTGTCTCCTTACAAAGTATAATTTAACACTATTTTATCATTTTGTCAATTAGTTTTTGTAAAAATTGTGCGAGTGCTCGCCTCGAACCACTACATCTTGTATTCCACAACCAATATCATATACTAACTCAACTTTCATGTCAATAAAGTTTCCCAGTGAATTTTCAAACACAAAAAGCTATCGTTAAACTGTATGCACTTTTTTGTTATCCATAGTGTTTTGTCAACCCTACGCTATTGACCAGTTCTGACAAATTGATTTTTATAAAGAAAATCAAAGGCTTATAAGCAGCTTTTTCTACTGTTTAACGATTGCACCGCTATAAGCCTTTGAAACAAAAGAGTTTTAACCCTTAACTGTGTTCACTTTTGACATCAACACGACTGTCTCCACATGCACCGTTCCGTAAAAATTATCAAAACACTTCATACGCATAAGCTTATACCCATGCTCTGATAAGTACTTTGCATCGCGCGCAAGTGTTGCGCTGTCGCAGCTCATATACACAAGCTTCTTAGGGTTTATCTTAATGATAGTCTCAAGAAGTGTTTCATCGCAGCCCTTACGAGGCGGATCGACGATTATGACATCAGCCTTCATATCCTTATGCTCTTCATAATATGCTGTAACTATATCTTCAGACTTGCCCGCATAGAAGGTTGCGTTAGTTATGTTATTAAGCTTAGCGTTAGTCTTAGCGTCTTCGATAGCCTTCTCTACTATCTCAACACCACATACGCTCTTTACATGAGGGGCCACATACAACGAGATAGTTCCGGTTCCACAGTAGAGGTCCCAGACTGTTTCGTGACCTTCCGGCGCAACATACTCTACGATCTTGTCATACATTTTCCTAGTCATGTATGGATTAACCTGGAAGAATGAATTCAGTGATATCTGATATACTCTATCGCCTATGTGATCCTGTATGTATGGCGCACCCCACAGAAGTTCTGTCTTATCCGTAAGGATAACATTAGACCCTGTTGTGTTGATGTTGAGCATAACAGATGTTATCTGAGGGAACTTCCGAAGTTCTTCTATGAGCGCATCCTTATGAGGAAGCGTCTTGCCAGCTATGACGAGGCATACCATCACCTGATCAAGTGCAGCGCTGTTACGTATGACTATATGTCTTACAAGGCCCTTGCCCTCTTCATAAGGCATGATACCATACTTAGTCATATATGCCTTAACCGCCGCGACGATTTCTCTATTAAGAGGTGATGCAAGTTCACAATCTTCTGTCTGTATTATGTTATGTGAGTGCTTCGCATAGAAGCCTGTTATGATATCGCCTTCTTTATTCACGCCGACAGGATACTGAGCTTTATTCCTGTAGCGAAGAGGATTAATCATAGGCTCGATGCCCTCGTAAGTATATGAATCCTCAGGGATTCCTGCTATCCTCTTCATATGGTTGATGACGAGGTTGGACTTGAAGCTAAGGCACGCCTCATCAGACATGTGTCTTAGCTGACATCCACCGCAAGAGCGAGCCACACTACATGTAGGCATAACGCGATCAGGTGAGGCTTTTATAAGCCTCACCATACGTGCATATCCATAATTCTTCTTTAGTTTCATGATGACAGCTTCCACGTGATCTCCCACAACCACATCCTTCACAAAGAAGGTAAAGCCGTCATAGTGCCCCACGCCATCGCCATCAGCACTCATATCCTCTATAACGAGTTCTATCCTATCGTTCTTCTTCATCATATCTCTATACTCTTTTTTACGTTAGTATCCAGGTTCTTGTTAAAGCCAAGCCACATAATATCACCTTCATTGTTCTTGAAGAGTTCCTTGAAGCTTTCCATCTTAGCATCATAATTATCCGCAAGGTGAAGCGCATATGCCTCAACTGTTGCTGGGACCTTAGGAGAACCATACTCAAGCTTGCCATGATGCGCAAGTATGCAGTGTTCTATCTCAGTCACAAGCGCCACACTAAAGCCCGGTATGAGCTTGATCTTATCTCTAACCATCATGGTTCCCATGATTATATGTCCAAGAAGATTGCCCGAATCTGTGTATTCATTCTCAGGCAAAGAGCTCAGCTCATATATCTTGCCTATGTCATGAAGCATAGCTGTTGACACGAGTATATCCTTCTTGATAAAAGGATAAGTATTCGCTATGAAGTTGCATATTCTGGTGACTCCGAGTGTGTGCTCAAGAAGTCCTCCGCGGAAACCGTGATGTACTGACTTAGCAGCCGTATGTACCTTGAACTTAGCAACAAATGTTTCGTCCTCCACAAAGAACAACTTAAGGAGCTTCTTTATCGATTCGTTAGATATCGTGTCGATAAATCCAAGCAGCTCAGCATACATATCATCGATATTGAATTCCGTTACAGGTACATAATCAGCTTCATCATACTCAGAAGGAGATGCAACCCTTATGGAGTCTATCTTGAACTGCTTCTTCTTGTTGTATTCTATTACCTGACCGACAGCCTCTACGTAGTCTCCCACCTCGAATTCACATATTCCTGGAGCCCCGAGTTCCCATATCTTAGAGTCTATGGAACCTGTTTTGTCCATGAGCATGACCGATGCAAATTCCTTAGAATTCCTTGCTGTTGCTATGATCTTCGAATTAACAAGATATACTGATTTTATCCTGTCTCCTACCTGTATCGTATTGATATACTTCATACCATTCCCTTTCTAATTACCAAAACTAAGTTTTACTTCCACATCCTTATAGCCGTTATTATCCCTCTTTGCAAGAGATATAACAAGCGATTCGTTCTCATCTGCTCCAAGTATCAGTTCCTGGAACCTGTCAAAACTGTATACTGCTTCAGAATTAACGCTCTTTATGATATCTCCCGGCTGGATATTACCCTTAAAAGCAGGTGAGTTAAAGCTTACAGAATTAACATATATGCCTCTTGGCATGTTGTAGGCTTTGCTGAGTGCGGAAGTTACTTCACGACCTTCTATACCTATAGTCTTTAGTTCCTTACCGTTACTTAAACAATTGATGACATTCTTTATGCTGTTTATAGAATAAGCGCTAACTAACATCTTTCCGTACTTGCTCTCATACTTAGATGTTACTACTCCTATCACCTGTCCTTTGTTATTAAGGAGAACTCCGTTATATCCCATACCGCAGGTAATAGATGTGTTAAGTATCTCATACATAGAATCAGTGCCATATTCAGAATTAGTATTATTGGTTATCCTGCCTATATTGTAGGTAAATTCGCCGTTACAGATATCTCCTACAGCAACAACAGTATCATCTACCATCACACCGTTAGAATTAGCTATCTCGAAAACCCTAGTCTTATTAAAATCACTGTTTTGATTTCTGTTATACTCTTCCTCGCTAAGCTCCATGCTTAATATAGCTATCCCTGTAGTCTGATCTCCGGCAAGAAGTGTCGCCTGCTTCTCTATTCCGTTATAGGTTCTTATGACTATATTGTCGGCCTTATCAACTGTACCGAAGTCACACAATATGTAAAACTTACGATCTTCGCCGATGATAATAGCACCCATACACACCTTCTCATAAAGTGTCTGGAAAACAGCCGATGTGTTGATATATGCGCTGACCTTAACAAGACTGCCATAAGACTGCTTAGCAACCTGAAGAATCTCGTTGTTCTCATTCACATACACAGTCTCTACCTCAGACTGTGAGGTAGAATCAGGTGAAGCTGTAGAGGTTGCGTCAACGCTCTTACTCTCATCAGGTATTATAATGGAAACCTTCTCTTTAGTCTTCTCATCTGTCGATATCTTCTTTAGATAGCCATTCACCTCAAAGAACACAACCGCCGCGATAGTACTTAAGAATACAGTCATAAAGATATACAACAGGAATCTCTTGACTCTCTTTTTTGTCTTGCCCTTATTAGTAATCTTCTCGGTATAAAGATTATATTCAGAATTATTGTCCATACACCCTCCCGTTAAGCTTCAGGAAGAAAGAACGTGAATTCCGTTCCTCCTGACACAGTACTGGTAACATCTATATTGGATTTATGTGCAGTTATGATATCCTTAACTATGCTGAGTCCAAGTCCCGAACCCTTCTTATCCTTGCCTCTTGAGAGATCTGTTTTATAAAAACGATCCCATATCTTAGGTATATCAGCCTTAGGTATGCCTATGCCGTGATCCTTAACGCTTATGTACACCTTGCCGTTTCTGTCCGCAACCGATATCCTTATAGACGAATTATTCGGACTGAACTTGATCGCGTTATCCACGAGATTGTACATAACCTGTTTGATTTTCTCGAGATCTCCCTTAACCTTCACATCCTCATCAGAGAATTCGAGTTCAAACTGTATATCCTTGCCTCTGCATATTCCTCCAAATGTTTCGATAACCTGTTTGATCACCTGATTAATCGAAAACGTGGTTATATCTAAGGATATACTCTTTCTATCCATATCACTGAGTGACAATATGCTGCTTGTGAGCTTATTAAGCCTCTCCGTCTCAGCTATGACGATATTCAGATACTTCTCCTGCATATCAGGGGGTATAGTTCCATCAAGCATAGCCTCAAGATAGCCTTTGATTGATGTGAGCGGAGACCTGAAGTCATGCGAAACATTTGCTATAAAGTTCTTCTCATAGGCTTCTATCTCACCGAATTCCGTAGCTATATAGTTGAGTGACATAGCAAGCTTGCCTATATCATCCTCACTGTCATGAGGCTTGATCCTCGCGTCATAGCTACCATCCTCATACTTCTTCGTAACCTTAAGGATGGCGCGTATAGGGCGTTCAACCTCAAACACATAGATGATGAACAAAACAAAAGACAACACGAACATGCACAGATAAACTAAGTAATTAACGCGATTAATCCTGTACACTTCCTTATCTATCTCACTCTTATCTATGCTCACAGTCACATACGCAAGCACTCTGAAGGAGTACTCGAGTGGCATACTGACAGAATACACAGGATAGCCTGTATAGGAAGCCACATCAAAACCATACATATGCTTATATCTAGTCTCATCAAGAGAACTGTCAGAATCCATAATTATAGCCTGCGTATTCGCATCGACAAGTATGATTCTCGTATCTGTATATTGCGACACATCGGTGATTCTGTCATGAAGCTCTACTAGAAGCTTCTCTTCGCTTATACCGCTTGAACGTGGACCATAGAGGTCTTTCATACCATCCTCTACAACACGGCTTGCGTCCTGACGCATATCACTCATGACATCATTCACCAGCCGTTTTCTTATGACATCCGGAAAGACCATAGCCACCAGTATGAAGCCTGTAAGCAGGATGAATATATATCCCACCACGAATTTCATCGAAAGCTTGTTATTCATTAACCGCGCCTTTCAAACTTATAACCTATTCCCCAAACTGTTGTTATACGCCACTTCTCGTGATCATGTATCTTCTCTCTGATCCTCTTTATGTGAACATCTACTGTTCTTGTATCTCCATCGTATCCGTAATCCCAGATATGACTAAGAAGCTGTTCACGCGTAAATACCTGATTAGGAGAAGATGCAAGGAAGTATAGAAGTTCTAGTTCCTTAGGAGGCATATCAAGCTTCGTACCACAGTAAGTAACACTGTAGTCGCTTAAGTTAACTTCAAGATCCTCATAAGACACGATTTCCTTAGGTGTATCTGCAACCGTATCATCATCAATGTTATATCTTCGAAGCACTGCCTTTACTCTGGCCACAAGTTCTTTAGAATCAAAAGGCTTGATCATATAGTCATCAGCTCCGAGTTCAAGTCCAAGAACCTTATCGAATACCTCGCCTTTTGCTGAAAGCATGATCACCGGAACCTTAGATTCCTTCCTGATTTCTGTGCAGATCTGGTATCCATCCTTAACAGGAAGCATGAGATCAAGCAGCACGAGATTCGGAGAGAATTCATGAAATGCATCCATGGCATCACCGCCACTCTCAACTATTCTTGTCTCATAGAACTCCTTGACAAGATACAACGATATGAGTTCAGCTATATTCCTGTCATCATCAACTATCAGTATCTTCTGTTTTTCACTCATGTCTTCATCCCTTTCAAGTTAGTGTAATCAGTTAAACTCAGCTATTGTTACGCCAGAATCGCCCTCTCCATATTCACCGAGTCTGTAAGACTTAACAGTCTTAGTTCTCCTAAGCTTCTGTGCTACCGCTTCTCTAAGTATACCGCTTCCCTTACCATGCACTATACGAACAGGACTTATATGCGCTATATATGCATCATCTAAGTACTTATCAAGAGCCATGATAGCTTCATCCTTAGTCATACCTATGAGATTGATCTCTGCAGATATAGAAAGACTCTTACCTGCTTTTATCTTCGAAGCGCTACTCTTTCCAGGCTTGTTAGACTTAGGTTCCTCAGGTACTATCTCAAGATCAGAGATATTGACCTGTGTACTGAGACTTCCACAGGTTACATAGAGATTGCCCTTAGAATTCGGCAGTGACACAACAGTGCCGATTGTATTAAGCCTTATTATACGAACCGTCATGCCTTCCCTAATATCAGAAGCCGTAAGCTTGCCCTTAACAGCCTTAACCTGAGCCTTCTCGGTTTTTTCCTTCATACCTTCACGAAGCTTGGTACGCTCCTTCTCAAGCGCTTCAACAGAGCCGTACTTATTAAGATTTCTTATGGCCTGATCTACTGTAGCCTTAGCTTCAGCCATGATACGGCCAGCCTCTTCATTGGCACGCCTTATGATCTCATCTTTCTTGTTGTCTATATTCTCGTTCTTCTTCGCAAGCGCTTCCTGAAGCTTCTTAATCTGAGCCTTATATTCGGCGATTTCCTCTTTTTCCTTCATGACGATTGCTTTGGATTCTTCAAGCGAAACTATGACATCTTCGAAGTTTGTCTTGTTTTCATCAAGCTTCGTCCTTGCCTCATCTATGATCTCATCAGAGAGTCCCAGCCTCTTAGAGATAGCGAAAGCATTGCTCTTTCCCGGAACACCCATGAGAAGCCTGTATGTGGGACTTAAGCTTGCTACATCGAATTCACAGCTTGCGTTAATAACCCCCGGCGTAGAAAGAGCATAAAGCTTGATCTCACTATAGTGAGTAGTAGCTATACACCTGATATTCTTCTTATGAAGGTGGTCAAGTATCGCCATCGCAAGTGCAGCACCTTCAGTTGGATCAGTACCTGCCCCAAGTTCATCAAAAAGAACCAGACTCTTAGGAGTAATATCCTTCAGATAATCAACTATCCTCACCATATGTGATGAAAATGTACTGAGACTCTGCTCAATACTCTGCTCATCACCAATATCCGCATATACTCCGTCAAAAACCGATATACTGCTTCCATACCTTGCAGGTATGAGAATACCCGCCATGGTCATGAGCACAAAAAGCCCGACTGTCTTAAGCGATACCGTCTTACCGCCGGTATTTGGTCCTGTTATGACAACCATGGAAGTATCAGAATCAAGTCTGATATCTATAGGCACGACTCTATTCTTATCAATCAAAGGATGTCTTCCCTGCTTTATATCTATCAGACCCTTATGATTCAAAACAGGCATGATACAGTTATATTCCTTCGCATAAAGCCCCTTCGCAAAGACAAAGTCAAGCTTTGTCAGAATCTCTATATCCCTTCGGATCACATCTGAAGACTCATATACAAGCTTAGAAAGTTTAGCAAGGATTATATCTATCTCCTTCTTCTCGTCGATCTTAAGCTGATTCATGTCGTTAGTAAGCTTAACGACCACCATAGGCTCTATGAATATGGTCGCCTTCGATTGAGACTCATCGTGGATGATACCAGGAACCATAGAGCGATACTCTGCCTTAACAGGCACACAGTATCGTCCGTTACGGCTTGTGATGACACCGTCCTGAAGATAAGTCCTTGTACTCTGAGAATTCACAATACGATTAAGTTCATGATGTATCTGTTCATCCATGAGCTTAAGCTTTTTTCTTATCTCAAAAAGAGCAGCACTTGCTGTATCACTTATCTCATCCTCGGATATGATACAGCGACCGATCTCTCTGTGAATATGGCCTAAGGCATCGATCTCATCAAACGCAGAAGAAAGAGAATCACTTATCTCCTCGACACATCCATAATCCTTCACTCTTACAGCACACTCTAAGATTCTGTCAACCTTGAGTAATTCAGCAGCCGTAAGCGTCGAACCGACTGTAAGAAGAGATAATTCTTCATCAAGAAAGTCAAGCCCCGCGTAGGACACTGCCCCCTTCCTTGTGATACGCGAAAGAGCATCATTGGTCTTTGTCAATTCATCACTGACACTTTTGAATTCATATCCCGGAAGAAGAGTAAGTACCTTATCCTTGCCAGGCTTAGAGCCGGAGAAAGCGGCTATCTCCTTAAGTATTAAGTTATATTCAAGTGTATTATATACGTTCTTATATCTGTCTTTCATATCTTCTAAAAAAGTAGCTTTTAAAAAAACAATCATAGGGACGACAGCAAAAGTTCGTCATCTTTTTGCAGCTTGTCCTAATGATTGTTTTACAGCTCATTATCTGTCTTCCAATGAAGTCGATGAAGCTCACCCTCGGATTCAAGATCCTGAAAACCCGTCTGCCTCATAGCTTCATACAGTATTATGGCAACGGAATTAGCAAGATTCAGGGATCTGATATTCGATCTCATAGGTATTCTTATACAGTTCTCCTCATTATCAACAAGGATTTCCTCAGGTATACCCGCACTTTCCTTTCCAAACATGATAAAATCACCATCATGGAATTCAACTTCATCATATCTTTTCTTTGCTTTGGTTGTAGCCATATATACCTTAGCACCAGGATTCTTCGAAAGAAAATCCTGATAATCATCATATCTGTGAAGATCAAGTTTATCCCAATAATCCATACCGGCCCTCTTTATACGCTTGTCATCTATCACAAACCCGAAAGGCTCGATAAGATGAAGCGCTGCGCCAGTAGCCACACAAGACCTTCCTATATTGCCGGTATTGAGAGCTATCTCTGGTTCATGTAATACTATATTGATCATGATGTATATATACTTATCTCCATCTTCTTATCTTTATTCACAACCAGCGGAATACATATACCTGCAGCTTTCGCAGGAATCTCATACACTCCCTGCTTCATAGTCGGAGGTGTGATATCCACACCTATCTCCTGTGTAGAGAAAAATGTAGCTGCATTTCCCATGATCATATTGCCAAGCTCACTTATGGCACTCCTAGGGATCTCATCAAATACCGTAACAGGCATCATCATCATGCAGGACGCAAGGAATAAAGCCACATCGAGAGGTATGGCGATAACTGTATCTCCAATAAACTCTCCTGTGATTCCTATCGCTATGGTGACAGTATCTTCACCATAGCTCTCAGTTCTGATATACGGTTTTTGAATCTCAACCTCTACCTGGCACGCCATCCCAACAACGGAACGGGCAGCCATCAAAAATGGGTTCACGTATTCTGCTTTAATCTGCTGCATATAATCATCCTAATTAAGTCTTGAGATAAACTTTGATATCTTTTCCATAGCGGCCTTGAGATTCTCAATAGAATAAGCATAAGATATTCTAAGGAAGCCCTCACCGCAATCACCAAATGCAGTACCCGGAACTACAGCAACCTTCTCTTCCTTAAGAAGCCTTGTTGCGAATTCATCCGAGCTCATATTAAACTTCTTGATAGATGGGAACATATAGAAAGCGCCATGCGGTTCAAAGCAATCAAGTCCCATATGTTCAAATGCATCCATCAGGTATCTTCTTCTCTGATCATAAGCATCTACCATCCTTGCAACATCATTGTCGCAATTCTTGAGCGCTTCAACAGCAGCGAACTGGCTGTTAGTAGGAGCACACATGATCGCAAACTGATGAAGCTTGGTCATCTGCTGTATGATATTCTGAGGTCCAAGTGCATATCCAAGTCTCCATCCTGTCATGGCAAATGCCTTAGAAAAACCATTAATAACGATAGTTCTCTCCTTCATGCCAGGCAAAGATGCGATAGACACGTGCTTACCCTTATAAGTAAGTTCTGAATAAATCTCATCGGATATAACATATAAATCCTTCTCGATTACGACCTTAGCGATCTCCTCAAGTTCTTCCTTCTCCATAATCGCACCCGTAGGATTGTTAGGGAATGGAAGTATAAGAATCTTAGTCTTGTCTGTTATAGCATCAAGGAGTTCTTCTTTGGTAAGCTTGAAATTATCCTCCTCCTTAAGCTCTATAACAACAGGCTTAGCGCCAGCCATAACAGCACAAGGATAGTAAGATACATAACTAGGCTGAGGTATGATAACCTCATCCTGTGGATTGACCATACAGCGAAGAGCTATATCTATAGCCTCGCTACCACCTACAGTAACAAGTGACTCATGCGCATAATCATACTTAAGATTGTACTTACGATCCACATAACGACATATCTCCTGTCTTAATTCCTTAAGACCACTGTTAGAAGTATAGAAAGTCTTCCCCTTCTCAAGAGCATATATGCCCTCTTCTCTTACCTTCCAAGGTGTCTCAAAGTCAGGTTCACCAACGCCTAAGGATATGGCATCCTTCATCTCACTGACTATATCAAAAAACTTTCTTATGCCTGATGGTTGAATATTAATTATGGAATCAGCTAAAGGCTCTCTCATGGTGTTACCAATATCCTTTCATCTTTTTGAACATCTTCGATCACAGTCTTGTGATCCTTGTACTTCTTAAGTATAAAATGTGTTGAAGTACTAAGTACCGCCTCCAAAGGAGCAAGCTTGTTGGCAACAAACTGCGCAACAGTCTTCATACTCTGACCTTCGATTATGACTGTGAAATCAAATCCGCCGGACATGAGATATACAGCTGTGATCTCCTCATAATTATATATTCTCTCCGCTATACTGTCAAATCCAAGACCACGCTGAGGAGTAACCTTAACCTCTATAAGTGCGGTAACCTTCTCCTTAGAAGTCTTATCCCAGTTGATAAGAGTGTGATATCCGCAGATAACTTTTTCTTTCTCCATATCTGCAAGCTCATTCGCAACATCAACTTCATTCACGCCGAGTCTGACTGCAATCTCATGCACATCAACCTTGGCATTCTTCTCGAGAATTTCCAATATCTTCTCTCTCATATGCATACCTCTCTATCTATACAATATCTCTGCCAATGCATCGCACGACAGTTCATTGAGATTTCTCTTCTCACCCTTATATATCGCTACTCTGTCCTTTTTATCCGTAAGTCTGCCTATAACAGAAGCCATCATACCACTGTTCTTAAGCTTCGATACGATATCCTCGTACTCTGGAGATATTATGAGCATAGCGCCCAAACTATCCACTTCATAAGGATTGATCTTGAAGTATTCACATACTTCTATAGTCTCCTGTCTGATTGGGATCTCATCGATATCCACCTCTATGCCAAGCCCTGTTCTCTCAGACAGTTCATACAGTCCTCCGAACACTCCCATACTCGTAAGATCCTGCATACAGGTCACCTTCGAGTCCTTCGTGATATCTAAGATATCGCTTAACAAAAAGCCATCCTTATCTACTCTTAAGCGTTCCATAAACAGACTGTTATAACGCTTTGACAACTCTTCTTCATAAGTCTTTCCAAGAACATGAAGACCCATGCGTCCAACATCTCCCGCGACGATTATGTACTCTTTAGGGCTTGCTTTTGAAAACTCCCTTCGCACATGTCCAACAGCAGTAACACCAACCACTATATCCTTGACATCTGCTGATACTTCCGTGTTACCTCCCATATATCGAAGTCCATGCTTTATGCAGAAAGTGTCTATTCGCTTAACAAGATTCTTAAGCCTGCTTTCGACAAATGTTCTTGGAAACATGATATTCACTGTCAGACCCACACAGTCCGCGCCCGCAGCCGTAAGATTGTTGATGCAGCGGCACAGGTCGGTCTCTAAAAAATCAGTTTTGTATCTCATCGATACTGTGCTGACGCATATATCGTCACATATCACGCCTCCCTGACCATGTCCCTGACCGATATAATCCTTGCCGTGTATATTGTTCAAAACCGAGCGATTAAGGATACGCACCGGCATCTTAGATGGTTTCATAATAACTGATTATTATCCCTTTGACATATTATTATACTAATGCTAAAATCATAGGTACAACCATGGCTATTATAAGTATGATACATACTATGGAAACCATGAGTCTGCGGTTCTTACCGTTAAACATACTATCTCCTTTCGCCTCACAGGCGAGATCACTTATGAGGACTATATTATGATATTACCTTTTGTTTTATTATTCTGCGTAGCTCTGGCATTCGCTATCAGAACATCTGATAACAAGATGCAGCAAAGACACGATGCTTTCTGGGACAGAGAGCAGGAAGCAAACCATACCAGAAAGAAAAGCTTATCGGACCTTGAATTAATCAAGCCAGACCTGTCTATACTATCAGGTCTTCCTTCTGATGACCACATCAACAAGCTGTGCGACAGCATACGCGATATATGTTCAAATCCCGTTGCCAATCTCAATTATATAAGCAACACCGATCTTAAGCTTGCTTACGGCAGCGCCAATCTTCCATATCTGTCAGAATGCGATGCTAATTACACACATCTTGTACAGAAGCTCTCCGAATTAGGCGCATATCTCTTCGAGAAGGGATATGACAAAGAAGGTTCTGACATTCTCATGTATAACTTAAGCATAGAGAGTGATATCACAAGGGATTTCGAGCTTCTCTATACATACTTCAAGGATACAAGCCGCACATCAGACCTAGAAAAGCTCTATCTGTACGCTGGTTCTGTAAATCCTATGAAGAAAGATATAATCATGAACAAGCTTAAGTGAATAAAGTCAGCCTACAATAACATTTTATATCAGAAAGCCCGATACTTCAAGTGTTTTCGCAAAAACTTTTGAGGTTAGAATACCTTTTTGTTATCGAATTATTCTTAACCATACTATTGAATATATTCTGACTTCCTATTATGCATATACACTTCTTCGCACGCGTAACCGCGGTATAGATAAGATTCCTCGTCATGAGCCTTCCTATACCCGGTCCGAGCACAAGTATCTCATCATCGTACTCACTTCCCTGCGATTTATGAATAGTTATAGCATAGGCAAGCTCAAGCTCATTGTAATTCTCTGTTTTATACCTGACAGTCTTAGGACTGTCAGTATCATAATCGTAGATAACATCTATGTATCCCGCGTATGTATTCACTTCACTGATAATCCCCGTATCTCCGTTATATACTCCCATTCCGGTATCAACTACATAATTTCCACGCCTTATCACTTTCCACTCAAGTTGATAATTATTCTTGATATGCATAACCTTATCACCCTCACGGAATATAACATCTCCATAGGTCATCTCATGCTTTCTTGCATCCGCAGGATTAAGGAGTGACTGAAGATACTGATTAAGGGCCGCAACTCCAAACTCACCTTTTTTAACAGGTGACAGAACCTGTATATCTATAGGCTTTGTGTGTCTATACGATGGCATCTGCGAAGTTATTATCGGCTTAAGCGCAGCACAGATTTTCTCAGGGATACGTTCCGCCATATAGAAGTCCTTCCTCTTGACAGAAAAGTCGACCTCAATCCCTGCATTTATATCGTGAGCTATGCTTGCGATAGTGCTGTCTTCCGACTGACGATACACATGCTCAAGCCTCGTGATATGCTCGGGAAATGCTTCGATGATATCGCCAAGTACGTTGCCAGGGCCAACACTCGGAAGCTGATCAGGATCTCCAACCATAATTATCCTTGTATCACGATCAAGCGCCTTCAGAAGAAGATACATGAGGTTGATGTCAACCATCGACATCTCATCGATTATCACAACATCCGCTTCTACAGGATTATCCTCATCACGTCCAACTATATTGTCACCATTCTCACTGCTTCCGAATTCTAGAAGCCTGTGTATAGTCTGAGCCTTACGACCCGTAGCCTGCGTCATACGCTTAGCAGCACGGCCTGTTGGCGCAGCAAGAACTATCTCCTCACCCATATCCTCAAAGTAATCTATAAGTGTCTCTATGATGGTCGTCTTACCGGTTCCAGGACCACCTGTTATAACAGACATCTGATTTGATGCACACTTAAAAAGCGCAGCTCTCTGCACCTCATCAAGATCTATTGATTTTTTGTTAAGATAGATATCGATCTTCTTAAAGAACGCATCCTCATCGAGGTCCTCATAGCCTGTGAAGTTCTTAAGAATCACTCCTGTAGTCTTCTCCGCCTTATACAGATAAGGCAGATAGAGATACTTTACGTCTCCTTCCTTATGCAAGACAATCTTGCGTTCTACTATCAGATTGTATATGAACTGCTCCCAGTCAGCCTCCTCTATCTCTACGCCAAGCCTGTTTTTCACAACCTCTAAAAGCCCCTCATAAGGATAACAGGTATGTCCAGACTCCGACACCTCACCAAGCGAATAAGTTATGCAGGCATTGATCCTATAATCAGAATCCGTACTAAGTCCCATTCCAATCGCTATCTCATCAGCTTTCACAAAGCCGATCCCATCGATATCATCAGCCAATCTGTATGGATTCTCACGAACCACCTGATATAACTTCTGCCCATACTTCTCATATATCTTAAGAGCTATGAGGTTACTTATACCATACTGTGACAGATAAGCTATAGCACCTCTAAGTTCAGTTTTTTCCTTTATCTGTGAACCTATATCGATTGCTTTTTTCTTACTGACACCCGCTATCTGCGCAAGAGCTTCAGGAGTATTCTCCAGAACCTCCCAGGTCCTGTCACCGAAACGCTGAACGATCCTGAGTGCTGTTATCTGACCAACACCCTTAATCGCACCAGAAGCAAGATATCTGTATGCAGACTCCTTATCGCTTGGAGGATTGATAGAATAGCTCTCCGCCTTAAACTGCCTGCCGTAGCTTGCGTGATTGAACCAGCTTCCATCAATCTTCAGACCATCGCCTTCACTCACACCGGAAAACATACCGCAGCTTACGAATTCCCCATCTTTATTCTTCATAGCAAGAACATGATAACCATTCTCATCGTTCTTGAACATTATCTTCTCTACATAACCCTCTATAGTTTCCAACACTTATCCCCTTTCACGGAAAAAGAGGAATCGCCACACGCGATCCCTCATGCTTTTAATTTTCAAGTCTCTCGCAATCAGAGGTCAATCCATAATTATTCTTCATCTGCTCATACAAAGCCTTCGCTATACCAAAGCCCTCGCCACTATTGACAGCCTGCTTCGCATATTCACTAAGAAGCTGTTCATTGAAGAATTCTCTGGTCGTCTTGCTTGCAGAAGAAGTATATTCAGATTCCGGAACAGTCTTCTGCATATTCTTAAATACCTGCTCAACAAAATAAGCCTCAAATGTCTTGCAGGCATCCATAAGTTCCTTCTCAGTGGCGTTCTTATAATCCTTCTTAAGAGCATTGTCATAAGCAGTATTCTTTTCGGCTGAACTGACCACATTATTAAGATTAAGGCTGGTAAAATCCATATCCATCTAAGCCTCCTATCTTATCTTCTAAGATTATTAGCCTGCTGAAGCATCTCATCTGATGCAGTTATAGCCTTAGAATTAAGTTCATATGCTCTCTGAGCAACTATTAAGTTGATCATCTCATCAGCAACCTGTACGTTGGAAGCCTCTACATAACCCTGTCTCAACGTACTTGGCTTTATACCCGGATTCTCTTCAGATATAGGGTCGCCTGAGTTAGCTGTAGGAGCATACTTCGAATCACCTATCTTCTCAAGGCCTGCAGGATTAGTGAACTGAAAAAGTCCAACCCTAAATCCCATACTCTGAAGATTGTTAGTTTCATCAGGATAAGTTAGATTGCCATCCGTATCTATCTTGACCTTGTTGATATCGAATTCCGAATCAACCGTAATAGGCGTCTCATTCATATCGAGAACCGCGTTACCCATGGTATCTACAAGCATGAATCCGCCACCATCTATCCTTGACCAGTTAAATGTTCCATTACGTGTATAATCTACTCCACCATCTGCGTTCTGTATCGCAAAGAAGCCCGCACCATTAATAGCCAAGTCTGATACCTTACCTGTTTCGTTGAAAGTACCATTAGTGAATATAGACGTGATAGAAGATGTCCTTGTACCAAGACCAACCTGCGCGCTAATAGGCTTCTGCTCATCATTGGCAGTTGTTGTCTTAGCCTGAAGAGTCTGATAAAGAAGCGACTTGAATTCAGCTCGTTCTGCCTTATATCCGACAGTATTGACATTGGCAAGGTTATTGGCTATCGTATCTACGTTAGTCTGCTGTGCTATCATACCGGACGCTGCCGTCCACAACGATCTCATCATAAGTCATACCTCCTTATCACTGAAGAACGCCCAAGGCTACTGATTTCTCAAGAGTTTCATCCATAGCCTGTATGAGCTTCTGATTAGATTCATATGCTCTTGTAACATCTATAAGGTCAACCATCTCCGAAACTATATTGACGTTGGACATCTCAAGATATCCCTGAACAAATTTCGGATTTGCTTCTATAACAGTCGCTCCTTCTACCGCACGATAGAGGTTCTCTCCATACTTTGCAAGATAGTCGCGATTCTCAAAATCAGTCACCAAAAATGTATCTATATACTGATCATCAGCATATATAGCACCGCTAGAATCAATCGCCACAGTTGACTCCGGTGGTATAACAATCATGCCGTTCTGTCCAAGAACATAATCTCCATCCTTAGTAACGAGTGTTCCATCCTGAGTAAGTGCAAACTCGCCAGATCTTGTATACATAACCTGATCTTCATCGCTGCCTTTTTTTCTGTAAGAGATGTTAAAGAATCCATCCCCTGAAAGTGCCACATCAAGCGGTCCTTCTGTCGCCTTAAAAGAGCCCTGCGAATAATCTGTATAAGTCTCACCGACCTTAACGCCGAGACTCATCTTACCAATCACCTGATCGACATAGGATGTACTGGAATCCCTGACCTTAATAGCAAGCACCTGATCAAATGCTCTGGAAGTACTTCCTTCCTTCTTAAAACCCACAGTTGTGGAATTCGCAAGGTTATTAGTCAACACTTCCATTCTGGCTTGCTGTTGCATCATACCTGTATAGGCAGTATATAGTCCTCTTACCATAGATACCTCCTTACGTCAGTCAAAACCGACTTATTTATCAAGTCTCGCACCGCGAGACTTGCGCGCCGGATTCGGTCTGCGCCAGCAGACAAATTTCCTTTCCGAATCCGTGCGCATCCTCGCGGAGCGTTGATCTCAGTCGGAGATTGGACCTCGACTTAAGTTAAGTTTGTTATAACCCCTACCTACACTTAGTTAAATGGAAGGGGTCTTCTCCGACTGAGATCACAGTTCCTTGAAGCCTGCAACCGATTCGATATACATACCAGTTCCCTTCGCAACCGCAGTCATAGGATCATCAGCAGTCATAGTATTAATACCTGTCTTAGTCTCGATAAGCTCCTCAAGACCCTGCAACAGACTTCCACCACCAGTAAGAACGATACCTCTTGTAGCAACATCTGCCGCAAGTTCAGGTGGTGTCTTCTCAAGAACACTATGTACAGCTTCAACAATCTGCGAAGTAGCTTCTCTAAGAGCTTCTTCTGTCTCCTCAGAGGTAACAGTAACAGTCTTAGGAAGACCTGTAACAAGGTTTCTACCCTTAACATCCATAGTGACCACTTCAGGTCTTGGATAAGCGCTTCCTATCTTGATCTTAATCTCTTCCGCTGTTCTCTCACCTACGAGAAGATTGTGTCTCTTTCTCATATATTTCATAATAGCTTCATCAAAATCATCACCAGCGATCTTGATAGAAGTACTTACAACAGTACCTCCCAAAGAGATAACTGCTATATCTGAAGTACCGCCACCAATATCTACGATCATATTGCCATAAGGCTTAACGATATCGATACCTGCACCTATCGCAGCCGCAATAGGCTCTTCTATGATGGCAACCTCTCTTGCACCCGCATTGATAGTAGCATCAAATACGGCCTTCTTCTCAACTTCTGTAATACCACTTGGCACACATACGCTCACTCTAGGCTTCTTAAGAGTTCTTCTTCCTACAGCCTTCTGTATGAAATAACGAAGCATCTTCTCAGTAACCGTATAATCAGAGATAACACCATGTCTTAATGGTCTTACCGCAACTATGTTGCCAGGTGTTCTACCAAGCATGAGTCTCGCTTCTTCACCGATGGCTCTTATCTTGTTAGTGTCCTTGTCAAATGCTACGACTGACGGTTCCTTAAGAACAACTCCTTTGCCCTTAATATATACTAATATGCTGGCAGTGCCAAGATCTATTCCAATATCTGTAGATAACATCTAAAATTCCCCTTTCAAGAGATTACTCAAAACTATCAAGTACTATTATAATAAAAAACAGCCAATAAATAAAGAGGAATTTTTATTATATATCGGATTTATTCGACAAAACTTTAGTTTTCCTCTTTTGGTGAGTGATTACTCAGTATGGTGGCAACCCACGCGTTACTGTTTCGTGGCTCACCTCCCACACACCTCGCATGTTCGCACTCCTACGGAGTGCTCTACCGTGTTTTGCTCTGCAAAACACTACATGCTCGTTGTATGGAAGGTGACTGCTTCGCAGTACGGCACATTCCGCATAGGCACTTAGGAATGCAAGCATTCCAGTGCCTTTTCGGAATATGCCTACTATGAAACAGTAACGCTAGTAAAACAAAAACCCACGGATTTCGTCCATGAGTTCTAACATGCGGATGACAGGAATCGAACCTGCACGGTCTCCCACTAGATCCTAAGTCTAGCGCGTCTGCCAGTTCCGCCACATCCGCTTACATATACAAAATAAGTCTCAAAAATGAGACACGCGGGACTCGAACCCGCGACAACTTGATTAAAAGTCAAGTGCTCTACCACCTGAGCTAGTATCCCATGTAACCTGGGCTAGCTGGATTCGAACCAGCGAGATGCAGGGATCAAAACCCTGTGCCTTAC
>JAEEGL010533840.1_pt1 | contig 24330 bp, 23 predicted proteins | sample 9134231 | NCBI WGS metagenome assembly JAEEGL01 (sample SAMN16246548, study PRJNA631951) | gut metagenome | biome: gut microbiome; feature: rumen; material: fiber-attached | host: Bos | place: Iran: Karaj | collected 2018-10
GGACGCCACCACGGTGCTCAGCCGGAAAATCACGGCCCTGGGCATTTACCCGGCCGTGGACCCGCTGGAGAGTACCTCCCGCATCCTGGATCCGAACATCGTGGGCGAGGCCCATTACCAGACCGCCCAGCGCGTGAAGCAGATTCTGCAGCGCAACCAGGAACTGCAGGACATCATTGCCATCCTGGGCATGGACGAACTTTCGGAAGAGGACAAGACCACCGTGAACCGCGCCCGCCGCGTGCAGCGTTTCCTCTCGCAGCCCTTCTTCGTGGCCGAGCAGTTTACGGGCGTCAAGGGCGTGATGGTCTCCATCGAAGATACCATCCGCGGCTTCAACATGATCCTGGACGGCGAGGTGGATTACCTCCCCGAACAGGCTTTCCTGAACGTGGGAACCATTGAGGACGCCATCGCCAAGGGCGAGGCCATCCTCGCTGCCGCCAAATAATGGACGTAATCAAGCTTCATATCCTGAGCCCGGAAGGGACGCTGGTACAGGCGGAGGTGTCACTGGTGACGCTCCCGGGTGTCGTCTCTTCCTTTACCGTCCTCAAGGACCACGCACCGCTGGTGACGGCCCTGGTGGCGGGGGACATCCGTTATGTCACGGGCGGCAAGGAGGAGCGCCTGCCCATCCGCGAAGGCTTCGTGGAGGTGCGGGACAACCAGGTAACCGTTTGCGTGGAAGTATGAGCCGGCTCCGTTTCATATCCCTGCTGCTGGTGCTGCTGCTGCCCATCCGGACGGTGGCGGCGCAGGAGTTGGACATGAATGAATATCTCTTCGGGCACGTGGGGGACTCCTATGGCTGGCACATTACCACCATCAACGGCCATCATGTCACGGTGCACCTGCCGGTCATCGTGCACAGTAAAAGCTCCGGCTGGCATGTCTTCTCCTCCCGGCACATCGAGGAAGGGGAGTCGTACGAAGGCTTCCGTCTCGCATCGGCCGATGAGCCGCACAGCGGCAAGCTGGTGGAGATAACCCCGGACGGGCCGGTGCGTCCGCTGGACATTTCCGTGACCAAGAACGTGTTGGGGCTGCTGGTAAACAGCCTCCTGCTGGTGGCGCTGGTGCTGTTTGGCGTGCGCTGGTACAAACGGCACGACGCCCGGGAAGAGGCGCCCGGCGGCTTTACGGGTATTCTGGAAATGCTGGTGATGATGGTGGAGGACGACATTATCAAGGAGTGCGTGGGACCGGATTACAAACGCTATTCCCCATACCTGCTCACGGCCTTCTTCTTTATCTTCATCAACAACCTGATGGGCATCGTGCCCTTCTTCCCCGGTGGCGCCAACGTGACCGGCAACATCGCCGTCACGCTGTGCCTGGCCGTTTTTACCTTCCTGGCCGTCAACCTCTTTGGCAACAAGCATTATTACAAGGAGATTTTCTGGCCCGACGTGCCGGTTTTCCTCAAGGCCATCCCGCTGATGCCGGTTATCGAAATCATCGGCATGTTCACCAAGCCCTTCTCCCTCATGATCCGGCTTTTTGCCAATATCCTGGCGGGCCATATCATGATCCTGGGCGTGGTTGCCGTGGTTTTCCTCACCGTAAAACTGGGCGTGGGGATGAATGCCGGCATGAGTGTTATCGCCGTCCTGTTCGGCGTCTTTATGGATGTGCTGGAACTGCTGGTAGCCTTCCTGCAGGCCTATGTCTTCACGATGCTTTCCAGCGTTTTTATCGGCCTGAGCCGGCAACACGAAGAATAACTTAAAAACCATATTGTTATGTTACTTTCTACTATGATTCTCCAGGCTGCGGCAGGTGCTGCCCTCGGTAAGTTCGGTGCCGCCATCGGTGCGGCTGTTGCGGCCATTGCAGCGGCTATCGGCATTGGAAAGATTGGTAAGGCCTCCCTGGAGGCGGGTGCCCGTCAGCCCGAGCAGGCCGGCCACTACCGCCTCACCGCCATCATCATCGGTGCCCTGGTGGAGGGCGCTTGCCTGTTTGCCATCCTGGTTTGTCTGATCGGTATCAACAACTAGTATGTCACTGATTACACCGGATTTCGGCCTCATCTTCTGGATGACGCTGATCTTCGCCATCGTGTTTTTCCTCCTGGCGAAGTTCGGCTTTCCGGTCATCACGGATATGGTCTCCCAGCGGCAGAAGCGCATCAACCAGTCGCTTTCCGACGCCCGCGCCATCGAGGCCCGGATGGCCGAATGGACCGAGGAGCATGCCCGGATGATGGAGGAAACACGCCGCGAGCAGGCGGCCATCCTGCGGGAAGCGGCCGAGACCAAGGCCCGGATGGTGGCCGATGCCCGGCAGCAGGCCCGCGACGAGGCCCAGAAAATCCTGGACCAGGCCAAGACGGAGATTGCCGCCGAGAAAGAGGCCGCCCTGCGCGACGTGCGCAAGGAAGTGGCCCTGCTGAGCGTGCAGGTGGCCGAAAAGATCCTGCGCAGCGAACTCTCCGACGCCAGCAGTCAGCGTGCCTTCATCGACCACCTGGTGGATGAGGCAGAACAAGCAGGAATCCGCTCATGAACCGGAGTATCATCGTTTCGCGGTATGCCCGTTCCCTGGTGAAATACGTCGGGGAAAGCGGCAACGGCGCCCAGGTGTGCGCAGAGGCAGAAGCCTTGCTCAAGGTGCTTGCCTCGGTGCCGGAGCTTCGGCGCATGACCACCGCGGCCGATGATGTGGTGTCGCCCGCCGACAGGATCAAACTCCTTGAAGGCGCCCTCGGGAACCGGATGACGCCGGAACTGGGTCATTTCCTGTCCCTTCTGAACCAGAACGGCCGCATGACCTTGCTGGAGGACATTCTCCGCGTGTTCGTGGAAATGTATTTCCGCGAACAGGGCATCCGGCGGGCCCGGCTCACGGTGGTGACGGAACCCTCCGACCAGCTGCTGGAGCGCCTCCGGGCCCTGGTTCGGCAAACCACGGGCTGCGATGCCCGGATCATGGTCACGGTGGACCCGTCCCTGGTGGGCGGATTCGTCTTCGACCTGGACGACTATCTCCTGGATGCCAGCATCAAACGGCAGCTGGAAAAGATCCGGGAACAATTTATTGAACGTAACAGACGTATCGTGTAATGACTGGCTTAAGACCAAGCGAAGTGTCCGATATCCTGCTGGAGCAACTCCGGGATATGAAGAGCAACCTGCAGTTCGAGGAAATCGGCAAAGTCCTGCAGGTAAGTGACGGCGTGGTGCGCATCTACGGACTGGACCATGCCGAAGCCGGCGAACTGCTGGACTGCGGAAACGGCGTGATGGCCGTGGTGATGAACCTGGAGACCGACAACGTGGGCGCCGTGCTCATGGGACCCACAGACCATGTGAAGGAAGGCATGGTGGTGCGCCGCACCGGACGCATTGCCTCCATTGGCGTGAACGACGCCCTGCTGGGCCGCGTGATCGATCCGCTGGGGAATCCCCTGGACGGCCTGGGTGCCGTGGAAGGGGAGAAGGTGGACATGCCGCTGGAGCGCAAGGCCCCGGGCGTCATCTACCGCCAGCCGGTGTCGGAACCCCTTCAGACCGGTCTCAAGGCCATTGACGCCATGATTCCGATTGGCCGGGGACAGCGCGAGCTCATCATTGGCGACCGCCAGACCGGCAAGACGGCCATTGCCATTGACACCATCCTGAACCAGCGGGCGGGATATCTCGCCGGCGATCCGGTCTACTGCATCTACGTGGCCATCGGCCAGAAGGGCAGCACCGTGGCCAATATCGTGAACACCCTCCGCGAAAGCGGCGCCATGGACTACACCGTGGTGGTGGCGGCCACGGCGGCCGATCCGGCTGCCCTGCAGTACTACGCCCCCTTCTCCGGTGCGGCCATCGGCGAGTATTTCCGCGACACGGGCCGTCATGCGCTGGTGGTCTATGACGACCTCTCCAAGCAGGCCGTGGCCTACCGCGAAGTGTCCCTCATCCTGAAGCGCCCCTCCGGCCGCGAGGCCTATCCCGGCGACATTTTCTACCTGCACTCCCGTCTGCTGGAGCGGGCGGCACGCATTATTGACCAGCCCGAGGTGGCGGCTTCCATGAATGACCTGCCGGCCTCGCTCCAGGGCCGGGTGAAAGGCGGCGGCTCCCTCACCGCCCTCCCCATCATCGAGACGCAGGCCGGTGACGTGTCGGCCTACATCCCCACCAACGTGATTTCCATCACCGACGGCCAGATCTACCTGGAGCAGGGCCTCTTCAACCAGGGTGTGCGGCCGGCCATCAATGTGGGTATCAGCGTGTCCCGTGTGGGCGGCAGCGCCCAGGTGAAGTCCATGAAGAAAGTGGCGGGTACGCTCAAGATTGACCAGGCCCAGTGGAGTGAACTGGAGGCCTTCTCCAAGTTCTCCTCCGACATGGACAAGGTGACGGAGATGGCCCTGGACAAGGGCCGCAAGAACAACCAGCTCCTCATCCAGGCCCAGTACAGCCCCATGCCCGTAGGGGAGCAGGTGGCGGTGCTCTATTGCGGCACCCACGCCCTCATGCGGGACATCCCGGTCGCTCGCGTGCGGGAATTCCAGGATGCTTTCCTGGAGCGGCTCAAGGCCAACCATCAGGCCGATGTCCTGGAGCCCCTGGGCGCCGGCAAGCTCTCCGACGAGATTGAAAAAGTGCTGCAGGATACCGCAGCGGCCGTCGTGGCCGGTATGAAGTAACGATATGCCCACCTTAAAGGAAATAAAGGCGCGCATCGGCTCGGTGCAGAGTACGCTGAAGATCACTTCGGCCATGAAACTCGTGTCGTCGGCCAAGCTCCGCAAGGCGCAGCATGCCATCGAGGCCATGCGCCCCTACGAGCAGGCGCTGCAGCAGATGCTGGCGGCCGTTTCGCCCGACGTCTCCCCGCAAAGTGCCCCAACTGGGGAGGAAACGGTGTCGGGGAAGACGGTGATTGTGGCCATGGCGTCCAATTCCTCGCTCTGCGGCGGCTTCAATGCCAATGTTATCGCCCAGGTGTCCCGCGTGCGGCGGGCGGGCGACACCGTGATTTCCATCGGCCGCAAGATGGCCGATGCCATGCGCCGCGACGGTTTCCCTTCCCCCGAGGATTACACCGCCCTGGCCGACTATCCGGCCTATGCCCCGGCGGCCCGGTTGGTGGAGTGCCTCTCGGAAGAACGGGCTGCCGGCCATATTGACCGCGTGCTCCTGGTGTATAATCACTACGTCTCGGCCGCCAAGCAGGTTCCCGTGGTGGAAACGCTGCTCTCTCCGCGCGCCGTGCCGCAGGAAGCGTCTGCTTTGCCCGCCGCGCCTGCCCCGAAGGACGAGACCCCGCTTGAGGAAACGCCCGACATCATCCTGGAGCCCGGCCGCGAGGCGCTGCTGGATGCCCTGGTGCCCAAGACCCTGAAGCTGAAGCTCTTCGCAGCCCTACTGGACAGCGCCGCCGCCGAGCACGCCGCCCGCACGGTGGCCATGCAGACGGCTACCGACAATGCCGAGAACCTCCTCTCCGAGCTCACCCTCCAGTACAACAAGGGCCGCCAGCAAAAGATTACCTCCGAGATCCTGGATCTCGCCGGCGGTCAGATCGAGGCGTAAAAGCCAACTTGTTCATAGCAAACCACTTATCAAATCTCCTTGCGGTCAAAACGCCGCAAGGAAAATAGACAAAAGACTGATAATCAACAAACTAACGAAAACGCCATGAAAGCCTATATCGAGCAAAACAAGCAGCGCTTCTTTGAGGAACTGTTTTCCCTGCTGCGCATCCCGTCGGTGAGTGCGCAGCCGGCGCATAAGGAAGATATGTACCGTTGTGCCAGGCGGCTCACGGAGCTGCTTATGGAGGCAGGTGCAGATAAAGCAGCAGTGTACGAGACCGCCGGCCATCCCGTGGTGTACGGCTGCAAGGATATGGGCGCAGACAAGACCGTCCTGGTCTATGGCCACTACGACGTGCAGCCGCCGGAACCGCTGGAAAAATGGCGCACAGACCCCTTTGAGCCCGTTATTGCCCCCGACCCCGCCACCGGCGAGGAGGCCGTTTATGCCCGGGGCGCCAACGACGACAAGGGTCAGCTTTTCATGCACCTGAAGGCCTTCGAGTACCTGGTGCGTACCGGTCAGCTCCGGCACAATGTGAAGTTTATCTTCGAGGGAGAGGAAGAGATTGGCAGTCCTTCGCTTCCCGCCTGGGTGCGGGAACACAAGGACCTGCTCCAATCCGATGTCATCCTGGTTTCCGACACCACCATGATTTCCGACAAGGTGCCCTCCATCAACTGCGGCATGCGCGGCCTGGCCTACCTGGAAGTGACCGTGACCGGGCCCAACAAGGACCTGCACTCGGGGCATTACGGCGGCGCCGTGGCCAATCCCGTCAACGAGCTCTGCGCCCTGATCGCCTCCCTGCATGACGAGAACGGCCGCGTGGCCATCCCCGGCTTCTACGACGAGGTGGTGGAACTGTCGGCCGATGACCGCGCCCTCCTGAACCGGGCGCCCTTCGACATGGACGAGTACAAGACTTTCCTGGATATCCGCGAGGTGAAAGGGGAGAAGGGCTACAATACCCTGGAGCGCACGGCCATCCGCCCGTGCCTGGACGTCTGCGGCATCTGGGGCGGCTACACGGGCACGGGCGCCAAGACGGTCCTGCCCTCCGTGGCCCATGCCAAAATTTCCATGCGGCTGGTTCCCTGGCAGCGTTCGGCCCGGATTACCCAGCTTTTCCAGGAGCACCTGCAGCGCATCGCGCCGCCGTATATCCGGGTGGAGGTGACGCCCTTCGAAGGCGGCGACGGCTTCCTCATCCCCCTGAGCTCCCCGGCCTACCAGGCGGCCTCCCGCGCCATCGCCCAGGTGTACGGCATGGAGCCTGTCCCGGCCCGCGGCGGGGGTTCCATCCCCATCCTGGCCGACATGCAGACCATCCTGGGCGTGGACCCGCTCCTGATGGGTTTCGGCCTGGAGCGTGACACCATCCACAGCCCCAACGAGAGCTACCTCCTCCGCCAGCTGTTCGCCGGCATGGAATCCATAGCCCTCTTCTATGCCTATTACCCCGCCTAGCGGCGCAGGTATTTCCAGCCGATGACGGGAAGGACGAAGGCCACGAGGCAGGAGAGAATCCAGAAGATGGAGACGGGCTGGAAGTTGTAGAGGCCGTCCAGGGCGTTGCCTTCAATGAGAAAACCGGACACCAGCGACTGGGCGCCCGCCGCGGCGTAGCTGGAGATGCCCACGATGCCCAGGGCGGCACCGGTGGCCTTGCGCGGCACGAAATCCAGGGCCATGAGTCCGGCCACGATGCAGAACACCACGCTGAAAGACATGCTGAACAGGGCCACGAAGGCCAGGTTCAGGATATAGCCGCCGCCCAGGAACAGGAACCCGAAGAGCGACGCCACGGCCAGCGCCCCGGCCAGGATCACGGGACGCACCCGGTTCCCCTTGAAGAGCACGTCCGACAGCCAGCCGGCGGCCAGGTTGCCCGCCACGCCGAAAATCTCGGCCAGGCCAATCACCTGCGTGGCCTTTTCCAGCGAGAAGTCTTTCTGTTTCTGGAGGAACAGCACCCCCCAGTCGCTCACGGCGTGCTGGGTGATATAGAGGAAGGCCGTGGAAAGGGCGATGACCCAGATGCCCGGATGGCGGAAGACCCAGCGCTGCAGTTCCCGGGTGGGCTGCTTGTCGGCCGGTTTCACTTCCTCCCCGGAGAGTTCCTGCACGGAGGGAAGGCCCACGCTTTCCGGCGTATCCGAAATGAAGACCAGGGCCACCAGCGTGCCCATGAGTCCGGCCGCCGCGGCCGCCAGGAACCCCCACTGCCAACCGGCCGCCGCCACCACGAAGCCCGTGGCGATCATGGTCACGGCCTTGCCCAGCTGCGGGGTGGAGCTGAAGATGCTGTACATGGTTCCGCGGCGGGAAAGCGGGAACCAGCGCGACAGGCTGATGGTTCCGGGCGGCGAGCCCATGGACTGCATCCAGCCGTTCACGCCCCAGAGCAGGGCGAACATCACCAGCATGAGACCGCTTCCCAGCCCCAGCGGACCGTGCAGCAGGCCCGTCAGGCCCAGCACCAGGTTCAGCAGGGCCGACACCCCCAGGCCGGCGGCCATGAAGCGGCGGATGTTGCAGTAATCGGCAATGAAGCCGTTCATGCATTTCCCCACCGCATAGATGAAGTAGAAGGCCGATCCGATGATGCCCAGCTGCCCGGCCGTGAGGACGCCGCCGTCGATGAGCGGTTGCTTCACCACGCCCAGGGTCATCCGGCACACGTAGTAAAGGGTATAGGCCGCCGTCACGCCCCAGAACGTCCGGCTCCGATACCGCCTGTAGGCGGCATCCACCTCCTCCGGCGGCACTTTTGCGGCCGAAGGCTTGCTGATACGGAAATGCGAGAACAGCGACATAGCGTGCAAAGATACGAAGAAAAATGATTACCTTTGCACCCGAAAACTAAGCCACATGAAAGACCTCTTCAAGGTGCTCGGTACCTGGAAATTCTGGAAAGAACTGATTATCATGACCGGCGGTATGGCCATAGCAGCTGCGTCGGTCTATTATTTTCTCCTCCCCTCCAAACTGGTGGTGGGCTCCATCACCGGCCTGTCCATCGTGATCTGCAACCTGCTCAACGCCGCCGGCCTGGCCATCAAGGTGTCCATGGTCATCGTAATCATCAACGCCATCCTCCTGGTGCTGGCCTGGCTGCTCATCGGCAAGGAATTCGGGGCCAAGACGGTCTATACGGCCCTCATCCTGGGTCCGCTCATCGATCTGTGGGACATCGTGCTCCCGCTGCAGAAGCTCCTCGAACCCGGCCAGACCTCGCTGATGAACGATGCCTGGTTCGACCTCATCTGCTTCGTCCTCATCCTGAGCATCTCGCAGACCATCCTCTTCCACATCAATGCCTCTACCGGCGGCCTGGATATCCTGGCCAAGATCGTGAACAAGTACCTGCACTTCGATATCGGCACCTCGGTGTCCATCGCCGGCATCGCCATCTGCTGCACGGCCTTCGCCATCAACTCCTTCCGCCTGGTGATCATCGGCATCATCGGCACCTGGATCAACGGCATCGCCCTGGATTATTTCACGGCCAGCATCAACCGGCGAAAACGGGTCTGCATCATCTCGTCCCAGTACGAACGGCTGCGCAAGTATATTATTGAAGACCTCCAGCGCGGCTGCTCCCTGTACCAGGTTACGGGCGGCTACAACGGCCATCAGAATGTGGAAATCCAGGCCCTCCTCACCCAGCAGGAATTCGCGAGTCTCATGGATTTCATGAAGGCGAACGATATCCATGGTTTCATCACCGCCGGCAACGTCAGCGAGATATACGGAGACTGGAATCACAAGAAGCGCAAGAAACGAATTGCATAAAATTTTCTCCGCCTGCCCGTTTTGGCACGGAATTCGATATAGAAGGTTCAGACATAAATATTGATACCTACTTATACAGCCCCGGGCCAATTGTGAAATTCGCCGCGGGGCTTCTCTTTGGCAGGTGCCGTCCCCGCTAGCGGAGGCAGGCAGACGGGTAGCGGAGCGTGAGGTAGAGGGCGCGCACCAGCAGGTGCATGAAATAGGCGGCCAGCAGCAGGTGGAGGGTGTTTTCCGGGCTCATCCCGCTGCCGGAGAGCCACAGGCCCGTGAACCAGACGCCGAAAAAGCCCACGGCGCAAAGCAGGGTGCTGTTGCGCAGGTCGCGCGTGGCGGTGGCGCCGATAAAGATGCCGTCCCAGATGAAAGCCGGGCAGCCGATGACCGGCATGGCCAGCAGCCAGGGGAGGAAGGGCTCTCCGGCGGCTACTACGGAAGGGTCCGAGGTCATCAGGCGCAGCACCGGCACGCCGCCCAGCCCGTACACCAGCAGGAACAGCGCCACAACGCCCAGGCCCCAGGCGAAACAGCCCCGGGCGGTGGCCCGCACGCCCTCGCGGGAACCCTCGCCGATAAAACGCCCCGTGAGCGCCTCGCCGGCATAGGCAAAACCGTCGGTGAAATAGCTGAAGAACATCAGGAGCTTCATCAGGATGGTGCTCACCGCCAGCATCACGTCCCCATAGCGGGCCGAGATGACCGTGAAGCCGATATACACCGCAATCATCCCCACCGAGCGCAGGAACAGGTCCTGGTTCACCGCAAAGAACCGCCGGCTCTCCATTTCGGGTGTGGAAAGGCCCGGTCCCGCCCCCGATGCAGCCTCCGAAGCACATTCGGGTGCAGAAAGGGGGGTATTTGCACCCGAATGGGTGGTGGAAGTGAATTTGGGTGCGAAAAGGGGGGTATTTACACCCAAATGAAGGCCGGCGGCGCGGGAGAGGGCCGGGTAGCGGCGCCGGGCGGCCGCCAGGCAATAGGCCAGGCCGGTCCACTGGGCCAGCACGGTGCCCAGGGCGATGCCCGGAAAGCCCAGGCACAGGGCCAGGAGCAGGGAGGCCCCCACATTCACCCCGTTCACCAGGAGGTCGGCCGTCATGGGGCGCACCGTATCCTGCAGGCCGATGAACCAGCCCTTGAAGGCAAAGAGCGAGAGCGTGGCCGGCGCAGCCCAGATGCGGATGCGGAAGTACTGCGTGGCCAGGGCGCGGACCTCGGGGGAGCAGTCCACCACGAGGAAGGCGGCCCATACCACCAGCCCTTGCAGGGCGATGAGCGCCACCCCCGACAGCAGCGCGATGCGCAGGGCCCGGCGGAGGATGGCCCCGATGGCCTGAGATGCCCGGTCGGAGCCGGGCATGACGGAAGAACGGGCATGGTCGCCCAGCCGGCCAAAGGCCTGGGCGGTGAGTCCGGCCGTACCGGCCCTCAGGAAGCCGAAGTTCCAGTACAGCAGGTCAAAGAGCATGGAACCCACGGCGATGCCGCCGATGAGCGCCGCCGCGCCGCCCGCGTCCAGATGTCCGGCGATGGCGACATCGGCCAGCCCCACCAGCGGTACGGTGATGTTGGCCAGGATGCTGGGGCCTGCCAGGCGTCCTATTTCCTTATGTAAAGCGTTCATCGGAATTTCTTGTCTTCCTCGAGCATGCCCAGATAGGAATTGTAGCGCTCGGGGGAGATCCGCCCTTCGGCCACGGCGGTCTTGACCGCGCAGCCGGGCTCGTGGGTATGGGTGCAGGGCGTGAAGCGGCAGCCTTCGGCCTCCCGGAGCATTTCCGGGAAGTAGCGGGCAATCTCCTCTTTCTCCACATCCACCAGGCCGAAGCCCCGGATGCCGGGAGAATCGATGACGTAGCCGCCCGTGGCCAGGGGGTACATCTCATACAGGGAGGTGGTGTGCTTGCCCTGGAGATGGACCTCGGAGATGGCGCCGATCTTGGGATCCAGCGAAGGGTCCAGCGCCTTGATGAGGGAACTTTTCCCCACGCCCGACTCGCCGGAAAAGAGGTTCACCTTCCCCCGGCAGGCCTCCCGGATGCGGTCGATGCCTTCGCCGCTCTGGACCGAGGTCTCCACCACGGGATAGCCGGCCGATTCGTAAATGTTCCGCAGCCAGGCAATCGATTCGGCCGCTTCCTCCCGGTACAGGTCGGTCTTGGAAAGGACCACGGTGGCGGGGATGCCATAGAGTTCGCAGGTGACGAGGATCCGGTCCAGGAAGGGGAGTTTCACCTCGGGGAAGTAGAGCGAAACGATGATATAGGCCCGGTCGATATTGGCGGCGATGATGTGCGCCTGCCGGGAAAGGTTGGTGCTGCGGCGGATGAGGTAGTTGCGGCGGGGGAGGATCTGGGTGATGACGGCCTTGCCGTCCTCGGCACAGGTATAGAGCACCCGGTCTCCCACGGCCACCGGATTGGTTATCTCGCTGGCTTTCAGGCGAACTTTGCCCCTCAGTACGGCCGGGAACAGCTCCCACGCAGGCAGCGGGGACAGCAGATAATGGCTGCCCGCATTCTTGACGACGGTGGCTTCTCCGGACTGGTTCATACCGGATGCAAAGATAAGAAAAAAGTGCGGAAAGCTCTTGGCAAATCCAGCATCCTTTTGTACATTTGTTACACTGATAACCTTAATACGAAACCTGTCGGCATGTCTGTCAATATACAGTTACAATATCATACGGATTGGGGCGAAACGATGCAGCTGCGCATCGGCAGGCGCCGCATTCCCCTGGAGTATTCCTTCGGCGGCCTGTGGCAGATCCTGCTCTCGGGCCGCGACATCCGCGACGGTGACCATTTCACCTTCGAGGTGGTGCGGGGCGGCCAGGTGGTCAAACGCGAATGGCGGCCCCACCTGTACAAGGCATCGGCCACCCACAAGGACATGATCGTCCGCTCCCGCTGGATCTCCCAGCCCGCCAACCCGGCATTCTATGCTTCGGCTTTCTGCGACGTGATTTTCCGTCGGCCCGACGGCGCCTCTTTCCGCCACCCCCGTCCGGAAGGGCCCGACCTGGGCAATGTCTGTTTCCGGGTGGCCGTGCCGGAGGTGCGCAGCGGCGAAAGCGTGGGCATCGTGGGTTCCGGCAGCCAGCTGGGCAACTGGAAGCAGGTGCACCTGATGTCGGACAGCCACTTCCCCTGGTGGCGCATCTCGCTGGACATCCGGGAGCCCATGGAATACAAATTCGTGATTGTGGACACCGCCACCCGGGAAATCCGCCAGTGGGAGGAAGGTCCCAACCATTTCTTCGCCGAGGTGCCCGCCGCCCATACCCAGCTGGTCATTGCCGATTTCGAACCCGGTTTCCCCACGCAGACCTGGCGCGGTGCCGGGGTGGCGGTGCCGGTGTTTTCCCTCCGCAGCGAGGACAGCTTCGGCGTGGGCGAATTCCATGACATCCGGCACCTGGTAGACTGGGCGGTGCGCACGGGGCAGCAGGTAATCCAGCTCCTGCCTGTCAACGATACCACCCAGAGCCGCCAGTGGGAGGATTCCTATCCCTACAATGCCGTCAGTTCCTTTGCCCTGCATCCGCAGTACATCCATCTGCCGGACGCCGGCGTGCGCCGGGATGCCCGCTACAAGGCCCTCCAGGCCCGGCTGGAAGCCCAGCCGCAGGTGGACTATGAGCAGATGATGGCCGCCAAGGAGGCATATCTGCGCCGGCGCTACGCCGCCGTCGGCACCCAGGTCCTCTCTTCGGAAGACTACCGGGCCTTCGAGCAGGAAAACGTCGGCTGGCTCAAGCCCTATGCCGTTTTCCAGGTGCTCCGGGACCGTATGGGGACCGCCGACTTCGGCCAGTGGGGCAAATACGCCGTCTTCGGGGCCCGCAAGGTGGAGGCCTTCGCCGCGGAGCATGCCTCCGAGACCGGCTACTACTGCTATGTCCAGTACCTGCTGGACCGGCAGCTTCGCGAGGCTGTGGCCTATGCCCACGCCCACGGGGTGGCCCTCAAGGGTGACCTCCCCATCGGCGTATGCCGCACCAGCGTGGATGCCTGGCAGCACCCGCAGCTCTTTCACACGGACAGCCAGGCAGGCGCCCCGCCGGATGCGTTCTCCCGGGACGGCCAGAACTGGGGCTTCCCCACCTACAACTGGGAGAAGATGGCTCAAGACGGCTTTGCCTGGTGGAAGGCCCGCCTGCGCAAGATGTCGGCCTATTTCGATGCCTTCCGCGTGGACCATATCCTGGGCTTTTTCCGCATCTGGGAGATTCCCGTGCCCCAGAAGAGCGGTCTCCTGGGCCATTTCAGCCCTGCGCTGCCCTATCCCGAGAAGCAGGTGCGCTCCTGGGGCTTCGACCCCCGCCAGGGCGCAGGAACGGATGTCCTCTTTGTGGAGGACCCGCGCGAACCCGGCTACTGGCATCCCCGTATCGACGCCCGGGAAACGGCATTGTACCAGTCGCTGCCTGCCGCGCTGCAGCACAAGTTTGACGAGATCCACGAAGACTTTTTCTGGCGCCGGCACAACGAATTCTGGGAAAAGAGCGCCCTTCAGAAGCTGCCCGCCCTGCTCCGTTCCACCGGCATGCTCTGCTGCGGGGAAGACCTGGGCATGATTCCCCCCTGCGTCCCGTCCGTGATGGAAGCCTTGAACATCCTGAGCCTGGAGATCCAGCGGATGCCCCGGGATTCGGCCGAAGCCTTTGCCCGGCCGGACCGCTACCCGTACTGGAGCGTCTGCGCCACGGGGACGCACGATACCTCCACGCTGCGCGCCTGGTGGGAGGAAGACCGCGCTGCCACGCAGCGTTATTACAACGAAATCCTGGGCTGCGAGGGCCCGGCACCCTATTTCTGCGAGCCCTGGGTGGCCGATCTGGTCGTGGCCCAGCACATGGCGTCGCCCGCCATGCTGGCCATCCTGCCCCTGCAGGACTGGCTGGCCACCGACGGGGAGGCGCGCTATCCGGGCAATCCGGCCGATGAGCGCATCAACGTGCCGGCGATTCCGCGCTACTACTGGCGCTACCGCATGCATGTCACGCTGGAAAGCCTCCGGGACAACGAACGGCTGAATCATCATATCCGCGGCCTGGTGGCTGCATCAGGGAGAGGAAAATAATGGAAAATGACTGGAAACAACGGTTGGGGGTGGTCTATTCCACCAATCCGGACTTTCAATATGAGACGGCCCGCACCGAGGAGGCCGAAACCCTTCCGCCGGCCCGCCAGCGGCTCATCGTGGGCATCGACCGTCGCAACCGCGGCGGGAAACAGGTTACGCTCATCAGCGGCTTCGTGGGGGCGGCCGATGACCTGAAGGAACTCGCCCGTACGCTCAAGACCCGCTGCGGGGTGGGCGGCAGCGCCAAAGACGGGGAGATTACCATCCAGGGGGATTTCCGCGACAAAGTGGTGGAACTCCTCAAGGGACTGGGTTATAACGCCAAAAGAGGGAACTGATGGTTCAGGAGGATCTGTTTGAGGCCGGAAGGCTCCTGCTGCAGGAGGTGCCGTCATCGGGTGAGGTGGCGGCGGCGGGCGGAAGCGTGCCCGTTTTGGCGGCCGTCTATGTGGGCTTGTCCGTCCTGCTGCTCCTGCAACTGATCCGGCCGCTGCTGGGGCTCATCCCTTCCCTGGGGGACAGCGTGTTCCGCGCCCGGGGCAGCACCGCCCTGGAAAGCAGCGTGCGCCTGAGCCGGGACCGCCTGCTCATCTCCCTGGCCCTGCTGCTGCCCCTGTCGCTGCTCGTTTTCCGCTACCGGCTCTACGACCCCGACTTCGTGTCCGGCTTGTCGGCCAACGCCCGCCTGGCCACCATCAGCGGGGTGCTGGCGGCCTGGGTCCTGCTGCGTTGGATCCTCTACCGCTGGTTCATGCCGCGCCGTCGCTACGATTTCTACCAGATCGCCCACCGGTCGGCCTTCACCTTCTTCATCCTGCTCATGCTCCTGATGCTGCTCACCGCCGGCGTCCTGTCGGTGGTGCGGGCCAATGATTTCACGGTGAGGGTATTCCTGTATGTGGAAATGATGGTGCTCTATACGGCTTTTCTGTTTCGCCGGATGCAATTTTTGTCATTGTCTTGCTCTCAATTGCTAACTTTTTTGTACCTTTGCGCGCTTGAATTGATACCGTCGGCCCTGCTGGTCATCTCGGCGGTTGTTTTGTAGAGAAGCAGCGTATAAAAAATGAGCATTAAGAACATACTGGTATCCCAGAACGCCCCCCGCGTCCTTACGCAGTATCAGACCGTCTCAGAGAAATATGGCGTGAACTTCGTGTTCCGTCCTTTTTTCCGCATTGAGCCGTTGTCTTCCAGAGAGTTCCGCGCCCAGCGCCTCAACTTCCTGGATTATACCGCCATCGTTTTTTCCTCCCGTCATGTCATTGACGCGTTCTTTTCCCTGGCGGAGGAACTCCGATATAAGATCCCCGAGACCATGAAGTACTTCTGCACCACGGAAGCCGTGGCCATGTACCTGCAGAAGCACATCGTGTACCGGAAGCGGAAGATTTTCTTCGGCACCGGCACGCCCGAAAGCGTGGTGTCCCTCATCGGCCCCAAGCACAAGGGAGAGAAGTTCCTCATCACCATGACGGAATCCTCCACGGCCGATGCCCTCACCAACCTGTTCGAGGCACATCACCTGGCCTATGCCACGGGTGTTTTCGTCAAATCCGTCTGCGAGGACCTGCACGACCTGGACCTGCACGCCTACGACATGATTGTCTTCTACAATCCGGCCGACGTGAAGTCCCTCCAGGAAAATTTCCCCGATTTCCAGCAGGGAGACATAAAGATGGTCTCCTACGGAAAGTCCATTGTCAAGGCCATGGAAGAGGCCGGCCTCACCATTGACGTGAAGGCCCCGTCTCCGGAGGCTCCCTCCGTGGCCCGCGCCATCGAACTGTACCTGGAAAGCCTTGCCTGATGGCCGGGGCCACCCTTCCCAAAGCAGAAAAACTCTGCGGAAAGGCTGCGGTGGAGGCTGTTTTCACCCAGGGGAAAAGCGGACTCTGCGGCTGCCTGCGTTACCGCTGGATCCGCCGGGCCGATGAAGGGGCTTCCCGCATCCTGGTTTCCGTGCCCAAGCGCAGTTTCAAGCGCGCCGTGAAACGCAATCTCCTCAAACGCCGCATCCGGGAGAGCTATCGCCTGCAGAAAGACCTGCTGGGCCCAGGGGTGGATATCCTCTTTGTCTATGTGCCCCGCGAGGTGCTGCCTTCGGAAAGCATCTTTGCCGATATGACCTCGGTGCTCCGCGCCATCCATGGCGGCCGTTTTTCTCAAGTGCTTGATAATCAGTCAGGTAGCGATTCGTCTTGCGGCTAATTTGCCGCAAGGAGATTTTATAATTGCTTGCATATGAGTGATTTAAGAAAAACGGTGCGGAAAGTGTTGGTTTTCCCGGCGGTGCTGCTCATCAAGTTTTACCAGCTCTGCATCAGCCCGTTCACGCCACCGGCCTGCCGTTTTACGCCCACCTGTTCCCAATATGCCCTGGAGGCCTTCCGCAAACACGGTCCGGTGAAGGGTTTCTACCTTGCAGCCCGGCGTCTGCTGCGCTGTCATCCCTGGGGCGGAAGCGGGTACGACCCGGTTCCGGAAGAATTCCATTTTTTCTCGCGGCATGCCTAAGAAAGAAAAGATCCGGGAGATGTTTGACGGGATTGCCCCGTCCTATGACCGGCTCAACCACCTCCTGTCCCTGCATGTGGACAAGTGGTGGCGCCGCTATGCCCTGAAGGAAATCGTGGACGGGTCGCAGCAGCAGATCCTGGACGTGGCCTGCGGCACCGGTGACAGCACCATCGCTATCGCTGCCGCGGCGGCTCCCGGTTCCCGGGTCACGGGCGTGGATATCTCGGAAGGCATGATGGCCCTGGTGATGCGCAAGGCGGCCCATGAGGGCGTGCACGACCGCATCCGCCTGCAGCTGGCCGACGGCGAAAACCTGCCCTTCGAGGCCGAGCGTTTCCACCGGGTGAGCTGCGCCTTCGGCATCCGGAACTTCGAGCACAAGGAATTGGGACTGACAGAGTTCCATCGAGTGCTCAAGCCGGGAGGAAAGGCGGTTATCCTGGAACTTTCCGTGCCGCAGAACGCGCTGGTCCGCCGTTTCTACGAGCTCTATTTCACGCACCTGCTGCCCTGGATCGGCGGCGCCCTCTCCGGCGACAAGGCGGCCTATCGTTACCTGCCTGCCTCGGTGCACGCGTTCCCCGCGCCGGCGCGTTTCTGCACCATGATGGCCGACGCCGGCTTCCGCTGCGTACGCCACAAATCCCTCACCCTGGGTCTTTGCCGCCTGTATATCGGCGAGAAATGATTATATTTGCATACTAAATCCTTAGACCATGGAAAACTTGACTATTGTTCCCGTACAGGGAAAGCGCCTGTTGCGGCAATTTATCCATTTCCCGCTGGATCTCTATAAAGACTGTAAGAACTGGGTGCCCGCCCTGGAAGATGACGAATACAAGTCGCTGGGCCCCGACAACCCCTCCCTGGCATTCTGCGAGCGCGAATTGTACCTGGCCTTCCGGGGCCGGAAGGTGGTGGGCCGCGTGGCCGCCATCATGAACCACAACGCCAACAAGAAATGGGGAGAGAAGGTGGTCCGCTTTGGCTGGATAGACTTCGTGGAGGATTTCGAGGTGGCCCGCACCCTGGTGGACACCGTGGTGGCATGGGGCCGAGAGCGCGGAGCCCGGAAGATCAAAGGCCCCCTGGGCTTCACGGACATGGACCGGGAAGGCCTGCTGGTGGAGGGATTCGAGAAGGAAAGCCCCTTCACCGTGATTTACAATTATCCCTATTACGCCGAATACCTGGAACGGATGGGCTTTACCAAGGATGCCGACTGGACCCAGCGCTATATCGACTTTTCCGACACGCTGCCGCCCATGATGCAGTATGCCGACCTGGTGGAAAAACGCTACGGGGTGCATCTGTATCGGGCCGATAACTTCAAGCAGATGGCCCGCCGCGGCCGGGAGATGTTCCATGTGCTGAACGACGCCTTCGCCGGCCTGTACGAGTACAGCAAGCTTTCCGAGGAGCAGATCGACGGCTACGTGAAGCAGTATGTGCCCGTGCTCAACAAGGACATGGTGGCCCTGGTGGTGAACGAGGAAGACAAGCTGGTGGCCTTCACCATCACCATGCCGCACATCAGTGCCGGCGTGCGCAAGGCCAGGGGCCGCATCTTCCCCTTTGGCTGGGTGCACATCCTGCCGCTGCTCAATCCCCGGCGGAACCCGATGGCCGAGGGGCTGCTCATCGGCGTGCTCCCCGAGTACCAGGCCAAAGGCGCCGCCCTCCTGATGTTCAAGTACTTGCACGAGAACTTCATCAAACTGGGGATCAAGCGTATGCTGCTCAACCCCCAGTTGGAAGACAATCACAAGGTCCAGACCTTGTTTGGCGACTACAATCCGCAGCCTTACCAGCGGCGTCGCTCTTATGTTAAGGAGCTCTAGGACAGAGCTTTAATCACAGAATCACATACCTGCCCCACCGTGGTGGGTGCAGCCTCCCCGTCCGGGAAACGCATCTGGAACTTCTCTTCCGAGGCCAGGGCCAGCAGCATCATGGTGAGGGAGTCGATCCCCAGGTCGCGCACCAGTTCGGTGTCGTAGTTCACCTGGGAAAGGTCTGTATGGGGACGGATGACGGCGATCACTTCCTTGAGGCCGTCCAGAACTTGTTCTTTGGTCATACGCGGGCAACTTTCATGCTTCCCGTGCGCTTGAAGTCTTCCGTGCGCACGGTTACTTTTCTAATCTGATGGGTGCTGGGGAGGGTGGCGTTGATCTTGGCCACCAGCTGCTGCATGTAGGCTTCCACCTCCTCCCAGGGCTTGCCCTCGAAGGCCGGCATGAAGGGCAGGATCTCCACGGCGATGACGGTGGAGCCGTTGAGCTGGTCTTCCTTCACCATGGCGTCCCGGACGCAAGGGTCGGCATAGAAGGGCTCTTCCAGGCTCTCGGGGCTCACATTTTCGCCGTTGGAGAGGATGATGAGGTTCTTGATGCGGCCGGTGATGTACAGGAAGCCGTCCTCGTCAAAGCGCACCAGGTCGCCGGTGCGCAGCCAGCCGTCCTCCGTGAGGGCTTCGGCCGTCTTCTCCGGGTCTTTGTAGTAGCCCGAGAACACGTTGTCGCCTTTCACCCAGAGTTCGCCGTCCACGACCCGGGTCTGCTGGCCGGGATAGATGCGGCCGATGGAGGTGGGATGCGTCACGGCGTCGGCATTGGCCGAGGTGAGATTGGCGGTTTCCGTGAGGCCGTAGCCGAAGCAGAACTCCACGCCCAGCTTGGTGAAGATGTCCACCAGGCGCGGCGGCACGTTGGCGGCGCCGGAGATGATCATGCGGAGACTCCCGCCCAGGAACTGCGGGCCGTACATCTTCACCAGGCCGGAGAGGATGTCGCAGATGCCCGGCACGATGACCAGGATGGTGGGTTTGAGCACGGGGAATTTCCCGATGGTGGCCTTCATGTCCTCGCAGGTGTAGAGGAGGTTGCCCGTGTAGAAGCAGCCCATGGTGCCGGCAATGAGGCCGAACACGTGGCTCAGGGGCAGGATGGCGATGTAGCGGTGCACGCCGATCACCTTTCCCGGCTTGAAGATGGCGTTATAGTTGCCCCGCATCAGGGCGCGGTGGCTCAGGACGGCCGCCTTGGGCGCGCCGGTGGTGCCGCCGGTGAAGAAGATGGCGTCGGGGCTGTCGGGGTCGATATCGGCCACGGGGGCCTCTGTGTCGGCGATGCTGGCGGCGGGAAGCACCTTCACGCCCTGGAGTTTGGCGGTGAGGGGCATGAATTCCTCGCGTACGAAGATGGCGGCGATGTCAAATTTCATGCAGGAGCCCACCACGGCCATCTCGGGCAGCATGGACGGGAAGTTCATGGCCACATAGCCGGCCGATGTGACGGCGAGGAAAAGTTCGATGGCATCCTGGCTGTTGCGGTCGAAGATGGCGATATGGGCGCCCTGGGGAAGACCCAGGCCCTGGATGAAGGCGCGGCGGCGGGCTACCCGGTGGCCCAACTCTTCGTAACTGAGGGTATTGACGGTGTCGGAGAGGGCCGGCATGGCGGCATACTCCTGAGTGAACCATTCTACGAACCGACCCATGGTGGGGAGGTAGGGAATCCTTTCAAACTCCTCCCGGGGGAGCATAGAGTGGAAGTACGATTCTGATGTTATCATGATATTTTGTTTAGGTTTTAGCGATGCAAAGATACAAAAAATACAATTGCAGAAAAATGCTTATCTTTGCAGTCTTATGGATACAAAGACATTCAATCGGTGGAACTGGATCGTGGCAGTGGCCGTGCTGGCCATATCGGCCTTCACCTATCTGTCCACCATCGAACCCACGGCATCCTTCTGGGATTGCGGAGAATTCATTGCTTCGTCCTATAAACTGGAGGTGGGACACCCGCCGGGAAACCCGGTGTTCCAGCTCATCGCCCGCTTCTTCACCATTCCGGTGGATGCGGCCCATGCTGCCGTGGCGGTGAATGCCATGAACGCCATCCTGAGCGCGCTCACCATCTTCCTGCTGTACTTTACCATCGTCTTCTTTGCCAGACGCCTGGTGAAAAGCCCCGTGGCCATCCTGGCGTCGGGCGCCATCGGGGCGCTGGCCTACTGCTTCAGCGACACCTTCTGGTTCAGTGCGGTGGAGGGAGAAGTGTACGCCATGTCTTCCCTTTTCACGGCCCTGGTATTCTGGGCCATGTGCCGCTGGTATGAGACGGCCCACAAGCCCGGGGCCAACCGCTGGATCGTGCTCATCGCCTTCCTCATGGGCCTGAGTATCGGCGTGCACCTGCTGAACCTCCTCACCATCCCGGCCTTCGTGTTCATGTACTACTACCGCATGAACGAAGACAAGAAACTGCCCTTCAAGAAGCTCCTGGGCATCTTTGTCATCGGCGTAGTGATCGAATTCCTCCTGGTCTATATCTTCATTCCCTACCTTCCCAAGCTGGCGGCCCTGTTCGACCGTCTGTTCGTGAACGGATTCGGCCTGCCCTACAACAGCGGCGCGCTGGTGTTCCTGGTGGGCCTGCTGGGGCTGTGCTTCTGGTCCCTTTTCGCCACCCTCAAGAAAGGGAAGGTATTCTGGAATACCGTGATGCTGTGCGTGACCACCCTGGTGATCGGCTTCTCGCTCTTTTCCATCGTGATCATCCGCTCCAGCGTCAAGACCCCCACCAACGAGTATCAGCCCGATAACCCCTACACCCTGGTGCGCTACCTGAGCCGCGAACAGTACGGCTCCACGCCGCTGGTGTACGGCCAGTACTTCGACGCCCCCTACGACCTCAAGATCACGCAGTACTGGGCGCCCCTGAACGGGAAATACGTCTATGTGGACGGTCCGGCCGATGCCGAGTACCGCAGCGAGGGCAAGATGCTCTTCCCGCGCATGTGGTCTTCGGCCGATCCCCGCTACGTGGACTTCTACGAGCAGTACACCCACGGGAAAGGCCTGAAAGTGCGCGGTGCCAACCACCGCAAGCCCAGCTTCGGCGCCAACCTGGCCTATTTCTTCGACTACCAGCTCAACTGGATGTACTGGCGCTATTTCATGTGGAACTTCGTGGGCCGGCAGAACGATATCCATTCTCCTTCGCCCGGCGAGGTTTTCTACGGGAACTGGGAAAGCGGTATCGGCTTCATCGACCGCCTGCGCCTGGGAGACCAGTACAACGCCCCGGCGCCGCTGCGCGAGAACAAGGGCAAGAACCATTATTTCTTCCTGCCCCTGCTGCGGGGCCTGCTGGGCCTGGTGTTCCAGTTTGACAAGGACAAGCGCGGCAGCTGGATCGTGGCCCTGATGTTCTTCATGACGGGTATCGCCATCGTGCTGTACCTGAACCAGCCGCCCTACCAGGTGCGTGAACGGGACTACGCCTATGCCGGTTCCTTCTACATGTTCGCCATCTGGATCGGCCTGGGCGTGGCTGCGGTCTATGGCTGGCTGTCGGATGCGCTCAAGGGCAAGAACCCCAATGCGCTGGCGGCTGCCACTACGGCCGCCTGCCTGTGCGTGCCGGTGATCATGGCCGCCGAGAACTGGGACGACCACGACCGTTCCAACCGCTATACCGCCGTGGAGATGGCCACCAACTACCTCAATTCCGTGGGCAAGGACGGCATCCTCGTCACGCACGGGGACAACGATACCTTCCCGCTCTGGTATGCCCAGGAAGTGGAAGGCGTGCGCACGGATGTCCGGGTGGTGAACACCTCCCTGCTGGGAACCGACTGGTACATCGACCAGATGAAGTGGGCCTGCAACGAGAGCGCCCCGCTGCCTCTCACCGTGCCCCAGCGCCAGTATCTGTATGGCACCAACGAGTTTGTGTACATCACCTACGACGACGGCTCTCCCATGTACCTGAAGGACGTGATGGCCGTGTTCAAGGATCCCAAGAAGACCGTGGGCGTGGAAGGCGGCCGCCGCCTGGACTACATCTGCGCCCGCAACCTGGTGCTGCCCGTGAACAAGGAGAACTGCCTCAAGTACGGGATTGTCCCGGCCCAGTTCGCCGACCAGATCCCGGAAACCATCACCCTGCGCATCTCCAAGGACAAGAACTATCTCACCAAGCCGGAGCTCTTCCTGCTGGACCTGCTCTCCAACTATGAGTGGGACCGTCCCATCAGCCTGCTCAACATGGGCGGCGACCTGAACGTGGGCGTGAAGGAATACCTCCTGTATGACGGCTTCTCGTACCGTTTCACCCCGCTGGCCAACAAGATTTCCTCCACGGATCCCGGCCGGGTGGATGTCCTGGACCTGTACGACCGCATCAAGTACCTGTACAGCTGGGATGCCGTCAAGCGCACGGATTACTTCGTGGACTACCAGAACCTCTACACCTTCCTGGGCGTCCTGTCCCAGCGTCAGCTGTATGTGACGGTGGCCAATGCCCTCATGGATGCCGGCGAGGTGCTCAAGGCCGTAGAGATCCTGGACCTGTGCCAGGAGAACTTCCCGGCCGATGTCTATCCCCTGGAGACCATCTGCATCGGCTTCACCGGCAACGATTACATGGTGGCGCAGATGATCGAGGACTACTACTACCTCATGCAGCCGGAGAAGGCGCACAAGCTGGCCCTGGCCTTCGGCGACCAGCTCCTGGCCACGGCCGAATTCTTCCGGGACTGGGGTGCGCTGGGCAAGCAGGAGTACGAGGCAGCGATGCGCGTGCTCGTGTATGTGGCCGACACCTGCCAGGAACATGGAGACACAGACCTGGCCAAGGCCATCAAGGAAGAGGTTAAGATACTGATTGGCAAATAGTTCCGTTTAGAAAGTTTCAACATATCATTATAAACTATGCAACAATTCATTGACAAGTACGACTTCACCGGCAAAAGAGCCATCGTACGCGTAGATTTCAACGTTCCCCTCAACGAAAACTTCGAGATCACGGACGACACCCGTATCCGCAGGGCCATGCCCACCCTCAAGAAGGTGCTCTCCTGTGGCGGTTCCGTCATCATCATGTCCCACCTGGGCCGTCCCAAGAAGGTGGATCCGAAGTTCTCGCTGAAGCACATCGTGGGTCGCGTGAGCGAATGCCTGGGCGTTCCCGTCCAGTTTGCCGATGATTGCCAGAAGGCCGACGCCCAGGCTGCGGCCCTCAAGCCCGGCGAGGCCCTCCTGCTGGAGAACCTCCGTTACTATGCAGAAGAGGAAGGCAAACCCCGCGGCCTGGCAGAGGATGCCACCGACGAGGAGAAGAAAGCCGCCAAGGCTGCCGTGAAGGCCTCCCAGAAAGAGTTCGTCAAGAAGCTGGCCTCCTATGCCGACTGCTACATCAACGACGCTTTCGGCACCGCCCACCGCGCCCACGGCTCCACCGCCCTCATCGCCGAATACTTCCCCAACGACAAGATGTTCGGCTACCTGATGGAAGGCGAGATCAAGGCCATCGACAACGTGCTCAAGAACGCCCAGCGCCCCCTCACCGCCATCATCGGCGGCTCCAAGGTA